>Ga0307507_10003972_pt1 | contig 27194 bp, 12 predicted proteins | sample 7_EM_MG_FD_207223 | JGI IMG/M metagenome (GOLD analysis project Ga0307507, IMG submission 207223) | Populus trichocarpa ectomycorrhiza microbial communities from riparian zone in the Pacific Northwest, United States - 7_EM | ecosystem: Host-associated > Plants > Roots > Unclassified | place...
ATTTTTCCACTGTCCTAGTATCTTTTCTCTTGCTGCTCTCCCTATATAGGCTAGGGATGTATAAGAAGATTGTATTTTTCTTCTAGAAAGGCCCTTTTTAGCTAGCTTATCTGCTATTTTGTTTCCATAAATTCCTAAGTGGCTAGGCAGGTAGTTATATATACTAGTAGTACTAATAATACAGTAGAGTTTACCATGCCTGCTTATCCAGGCCTCTACTTTAGTTTTCCAGTGCTTTATCCCAACTATAAGCAGTTAGCTGCCACCACCAATTGTATAGGGATTCTCACCAGTTCTTACGGATATCTTATAATAGGGTTAGCCTAAGTACCAGTCCACCCCCTAGTAGTCTGTATAAGAGTTTCCTCCTAAAGTTGGTACGCTTTTGCACGGCTTAGGAGCCTTCCATAGCCTCTAGTTTTACGCCTCTCTTTATTATTTCCGCCAGCGCGGGTATAAGCTACCATTTACAGGGGTTGCAACTCCCGTCTTATATGCCTACTGACGTAGTCCTATAAGGGCGTTGTGGCTGCATCCTATAATATAATTAGGTATACCTTCTATGGTTAAGGTCCAGCCAAAGCCTCTTCCACCTAAGTAACTCTTGTTTGCTCTATAAGCACATCTTACTGGTATACCATTCTAGTAAAGCAAAACGGTTCCGTCTGTTAATATACCAACACGCACATCCGTTCTCGTAAGCTATGTAGTAGTCTCTTTAGCTACGACGTAATTCTGCCTGCCTACTAGGTATACTAGGGGTTAGGGCCTAGTTAAGGGGTAAGGTCCCTAGAGCCAGCAGTGGCTACTATATACTACGCCCTGTGGGAGGCTAGTAGTAATATAGGGGCGCAACACCCTATAAGCTGCTAGTTCCCGTTTTACGTTGCCTATAAGAGTCTCCTTATAATAGGCCAACCGTGTCTTGCAGGAGGAGGCTATAGACTAGGTCCTATGCCAGGCGACCTACTCCCCCTTCTCCTACTAACTAAGCTTATATCCCCCCTTCCTATAAGCTAGCCTATGTCTTTAACTATTAAGACCTTATCTAACTAGCCTGTGTTTCCTCTAAGGCCTCCCCCATATATGTACTAGGTTGCGTGTACTACGCCTATTAAGACTCTCCTATAAGTCACCTTGTATACATATATTAGGTTACATGCACTACGCCTATTAAGACCCTCCTATAAGTCACCTGGTTAAACGCCATAGGGCTGTTAAAGCTGGCCTATGTTTCCGCTGCCTAGAGCTTTGCCTATATTTCCACCTCGTTAAGCCGTCTAGTTGCCGTTACGTCGCCGTTGCGTCACTATTACGTCACTGTCGCGTCTATTGTCCAGGTTACGCGCACTATGCCTATTAAGACCCTCTTCTGAGTTACCTAGGTGTGCTAGATACTAGATAGACCCTTGTAGAGGGGCCTTAATAAGTTCTCTAGGTAGGGCCTTAACAAGTTCTTTGTGGTGGCCTTGGGGCCTTAATAAGTTTTATATAAGGTATCTATAACACGTTAACCTTAACAAGTTCTTATAAAAAGAGGTTCCCTACGCCCTTACTACATCCCTTTATAATCTTAGAGCTAGTGCAAGCCTAAGGGTGTCCTATTATACAACTAGGATATATTTATATTGACTAACTAGATAATAAGGCTAGTTTCAGGCCTAGCTATAAGCCAGGTAGTTATATATCGGGTGGTTTTTATATCCCAGTTTCCCTTAATAGACCTCCCTAGGTGGTAGAGCAAGAGCCTTATGCGGAGGCAGTGAGGCTCCAGGTGTTATTAAGGGCGATGCTTTGTACGGTGGTACGCGTCGCGAGCTTAGCACCACAGAACCGCGACGACAGCGCGCTGCATGCGCTGCGACGGCTCCCTACCATCGCCTCTGCACTTAGCCATCAAAAGGAACGATTTCCTGATGATGTTTCTACCCGCGGCGACGTGGACGCGTGCAGTAGGACTTCGCGGGCGATTAGATAGTATATAGAGGAGGTATTATCAATCTTAAAATAGGACCTATTTAGTTAACTATTAAAGGGAGACCAGTAAAGATGTCTTTTAATATCCTACCATTAGGACAGGACAAGGCGATACTAGGAATACCTTAGTTACAGGAATATAATCTAAAGGTCAATTAGGTTACAGGTTAGGTTAATATTAAAGATACTTAATAACGCAAGATAAGATAGTAAACTAAGTTGGTATAGTACTAAGTCAGAGCAACGTATAAAGAGACTAAGTAGAGCTTAAGTTATGTACTAAAGAGATACCACAAGTATAGAAAAAAGTTATGGTCATTAGAAAGTGAAAAGTTGTTAAAGTATACAACATGGGACTATAAGATAGAGTTAGAACCAGGAACGAGTCTAAGGTTCTTTCTAATGTATAAGCTTACTAAAATAGAGTTAGTAGCGCTTAAGGAGTTTGTCTAGGAGAACTTATAAAAGGGATATATTAAACCATCGCAGTTATTAGTAGGATATTCAGTACTGTTTATCCCAAAGAAAAATGGAAAACTTAGAATATATATTAACTACAGACAGTTAAACAGCATTACTAGAAAGGATAAGTATCCTTTACCCTTAATTAGCGAAATCTAAGATAGGATAGGCAATGCGAAAATCTTTATAAAGATAGATCTAAGATGGGCGTACTATTAAATCAGGATTAAGAAAGGCGATAAATAGAAAGCAGCTTTTAGGTCAAAGGAAGGATTATATAAACCATTAGTTATGCAATTTAGGCTTATAAACGTACTAGCGATATTCTAAAAGCAAATTAATAGTATATTAGGAGAATACCTTAATAAGTTTATTATAGTATACCTTAATAATATTGTTATCTACTTAGAGGGTAAGGAAGAACATGGAGAATATATTAAGTAGGTTTTAAAGAGACTATAAGAAGAATAGATGCCAGTAGCAATTAAGAAATGCGAGTTCTTTATAAGAAAGACTAATTTTGTACGATTTATTATTAAACTAGAAAAGATTAGCATAGACCTAAGGAAAGTTAAAGCTATAGTAAGTTGGCAGGAACTAGAGAATATTACGCAGTTAAGATTGTTTCTAGGGTTTTATAACTACTACTGGAGGTTTATAGCGCAGTAATTAAAAAACATTAAGCCGTTTATAAGGCTAATAAAGAAAGAGGAACATAGGTGTGAAGTAATAAGTAAAAGAAGTTGTTTAAGGAACTTAAGAAACTGTTTACCCAAGGACCAATCCTTAAGATCTATCAACTAAAGTTAGAAACGGTTATTGAGATAGATGCATTAAACTTTACACTAGAAGCATGTTTACTATAGAAGCATCCAGATATATAGCATCCAGTAGCGTACTACAGTCGGAAGATAACACTACTAGAGTTAAACTATAACATCTACAATAAGGAGTTGTTAGGTATAGTAGCAGCACTTAAGGAATAGAGAGCATTCTTACAAGGCATAGAGAGACCATTTATAGTTAAAACGGATTATAAGAACCTTATAGGGTTCCTAATAATAAAGGAACTTAACTAAAGATAAGTTAGATGGGCGGAAATGCTTATAGAATACTATTTCAAAATTCAGCACACTAAAGGCACAGACAATGCACGAGCAGATGCTCTAAGTAGAAAGACTAAGTTACAGAACAATAAAAAGCCATTAGGGGCACTATTGCAGAAAGATAAAGATAGATTAATTTGGTATAATTATCCTAAACTAGCAGTAACCTAAGAGCATAAATTACTAGAAAGTGATTGGGTATAAAAGATCTAAGAAGCATAAGGTAAGGATCTAGACTTAGAGCAGTACAAAAATAGAGAAGTAACTTATATTCTAAGAATAATTGCAGAGGAGTTTATAAAAAAGGGTTATAAAGGAATAATATAAGGATATAACGGGTCTATAGAACTAGTGTTATAACTTTAAAAAGAGTACATTATTTAAGGAATCTGGGGACTAGCGAAATAAGTTATAAAGAAATATCTAGATTACTAAAGAAATAAACTAATAAGGTATAAGCCGTACGGAGGGCTATAACCTATTAAGATACCAGAAAGACCATAGGAGGTTATATTATGGGACTTTATTATTAAGTTACTAAAGTTAAAAGATCCTATTAGTGGATAAGATTATAACGCGATCTTAGTAATAGTGGATAAGCTTATAAAGTAGGGATACTTTATAGCGTGTACAGAAGAGATATCAGTAGAAAATATCGCTAGAATCTATATTAAAGAAGTGTTTACAAGATATAGAGCACTAAGTAAGATTATATTGGACAGAGATCTAAGATTTATAGTAGCATTTTAGGAAGTATTTCTAGCAGAATAAGGGGTTCGCGCAGCAATATTAACAGTGTATTATCCGCAGATAGACGGTTAAACAGAAAGGTTAAACTAGACACTAGAGCAGTACTTAAGGCACTATGTTAATTACGCATAAAATAATTGGGTATTATTATTACCAGTTATATAGTTTGTATATAATGCAACACTATAAGAAGGAATAGGAATGTTACTATTTAAGGCGAATTACGGATATAAGCTAAGAACATTATTATTACTATATTAAGTAAAGAAAACGAGTAGTACAGCCAAAGAAAGAATAGAGACTTTAATAAATCTTTATGCAGACCTTAAAGAAACAGCTAAGATGGTATAATAGAGAATAAAAAGGTATTATAATGCTAAAAGATCTAAGGGACCGGATCTTAAAGAGGGAGATAAAGTGTGGCTACTACATAAAAATTTTAAAAGTTAATAACTAAGCAAGAAGTTGGACTATATTAGACTAAGACCTTTTAAAATTAAGCAAAGGATTTTACCGGTTACGTTTAAGTTAAACTTACTAGCTAAAATAAAAATTTACCCTATATAGCATATTACAATGCTAGAGCCAGTATATAGGAATGCTAAACTACCAGTCTATAAGGCAGATATATATAGAGGACAGAAAGAGGACAAATGGTAAGTTTTAAAGATTATTAGTTATAAGGACGTAGATAATAAAACATAGTACGAAGTAAAGTAAATAGGCTATAGTAAGACCACCTAGAAACCACTAAGTAACCTAAAGAATGCTATAGGAAAGGTATAGGAGTATTAAAAGAGAAAGGGCTAGGCAGTATTAACAAGAAGGGATCGCTAAAGAACGAGTCACCTAAGGGGGACCCAAGAAGAGCACCTACTGAGCTATTTGGAGTTGTTTCCTTCTTAGTTAGAAGAGAGTCCAATCTTTTATTACTAAGTTCTTGTAGACCTTATTCCACAAGTTTTTACTTCTTAAAACAAACCTTCTTACGAACCTTCTTAAGATGGATTAACTGAGCGGACGCAGCTAGACGAGAGTCAAGGGCCCATTGCTAAGCGTTAGCAGCCTCTCTCTTAGCGTTACGAGACCAATGGAGCTCTACTAAGGCAACGGAGAGTTTATTATTAAGTTTCGTAGTAATAGATTAAATACAAGACCCTATAATAAGTTACCCAGGGAACTTAAAGACTATTAAGAGTTATAGGATGTGCATACTTAGCGTTAGAAACGGAGCGAACGTTGCAGAACAACTAAATATTTGCTTTAGTGCACTCTAAATAAGAGGACGGTTGTTAAGATAAAGGATTTACTAGCGTAATATAAACCAACCCCTCTTTTAAATAACGAGAATATGGAGACGGTATAATCTTACCTAGTAATAGTATAGACAAGACTATATGTGTATAATAAAGGGTTAAAGAAGAAGAAGAGACTTTAGGTATAATAAGTAAAGATATTAATCAAATTAATTAAACAGATATTATACCTTTAGTAAACAACTTAGAGATGTTAGGAATCTTTAAGGATAAAGATAAAGAGGAGGGAGATGGTATTATAGATAGCTTAAGTACAATATTATAACTACTTAGAGAGGAGTTAGAAGAAGCTAGTTAGTTAATAAGAGTATAGTCTAGGATAGAACCCATAGAACCATATAATAAGGAATAGTAAGCGAGTTATGTAATATAATCTGTGTAATCTGTGTAATCTATAAGATCTGTAATAGAGCGAATAGAGCAGATAGAGTAGACAAAGCAAAGGGATTTCTTAGGCGTAAGGTTGTATATTTAAAGGACCACAGTCCCTACCTAGATAGTTCTCTCTTTGTAGTAAATCTTAGAATACAATTAAAGTTAATCTGTTAGGCAACCACTCCACCAGTTATTGTTACGTTGTTAACTTATTGTTCTTACCTACATACCCAGCCCAATAACAAGTCCACCGTAGTACTCCTACAAGGCTCCGTTACAACAAGAAGAGGATCTAGGGATTCCAACTAGATTTATAGAACGATATACTAAAGGTTGCAATAGTGTGTCCAAGAGTCAGCGTCGCTGCCAGCGTCGCTGCCAAGAGGCTGATAACGTAAGCAGCCAGCGAGCTTATAGAGTTGTGACAGTCAGTCAGCTATAAAACTGCAGCTAGCTGGCAGCTCGCTGCCTTGGTGGTGAGATTTAGTGGTAAGTTGAAGCTTTTGGTAGAAGTTAAGGATATTTAAATCTTTAACTAAGATTGTACGCCAAGCAATAAAAAACCCCTGGGAATATCTCGCTTAACCATAGTAAATAAAGCATTTTTCCCAATATCTCTATTACGTTCTCCTATGCTAAAATTTACCATTTTATCACCTATGCAAAATGCAACGTATATTACATTTCACGCGTTAGTTAGGCAGTAGAGCTTCTTCCTCTGCTTCTTCCTCTACTTCTTCCTTATTAAATCCACAATCTATATGTCCTTAACTCCTTTAACACCGCGTAGGGTTTGTGGATTAACTACTTCTTCCCCTCTTCTAATTAACAATGATACCAAATCGGGCAATTAAGATAATTCTGTATTGCGAGAGTGTTAGAATTATAAGGTTATAAGGTCACAGCGGAGCAGTCTTGAGGGTGTAATTGATGATAGAGATGACGCAGACAATGAATATTAATTGATTTGTGATGCAGTAGATGCCGTTAATGTCTATGTAGATTGCATGTAGAGCTTAACCTTCCAATATGTCCAGAGCTTAGTCAGCACCCCTAGCGCTAATTCTGACAGAGAGCCTCCTCCAGCTAATTAGAACTATAGCTGTGTCTTTTCTATTAATTGGGGCAATCTCTACCTAATAATATACGGCAAGCTTACTGGCAAATACAGATATCAAGTTACCAATAAGCGGTTGCTATTAAGTAAAGCTCCTATATTACTAATATGGAAGCATAGGGCAGACCTTTTTTGGGACGGTCCTTTAGGCAAAAAGAGGCTCTGGCTATGTAAGCTCTGCCATCTAGCTTAAAGACTAGGTGCTTTACTTACAATTAACGGCAATGATTATATCAACGGCTATTTAAAACTAAAGCATGACCTTATTATTAACCCTAAAAGTCATAGCGGTAGAATACAATGACTGGCCGATATGATTAAAGCAGATTAATATTAGAAGTGGTGGTTAATTAAAGGCCTTTTATCAAGCAGTTTAATCAACTATATTAACTCTAATGGAGCTTTAGCTACACCCTGGTTAATAAGCTTAAATGTTAATCTTACTGGCTATAAGCCAACTATAGAGGTAGAAAAGCCAGCTTGGTAAGGTAGATTCAACAGAGCTTTGTATTTGATTAAATCTGACATAGAAATAGAGCCTCCGCAGCCCTTACCACTGACTGTTCTACCTACCTTTTAAGCCTCTGCGGGTGTAGGACGAGTTTAGCTATATTTAAATACTATATTAGGTAAATTAGGGCCAGATTTTAATTGGGCAATGTTCATATTTGTATATAGAGAGGTGCTGCCAAAAATCTAAAATGAAACACCATAAATTCTATACAAATTTCCTAATTGAGACAGCTAGCTGGCAGCTTGACAGTCAGCGTACGTTATCCAACAGTCAGCGGACAGCGAGCGATCCAATTGACGCAGTTAGTCAGCTATTTTTCTCAAGATCGCAGCTAGGCTGACTGTTGGACACACTGGGTTGCAATAACGTAGCAGTAAAGAGATACTTCCTTATGGACAGATTATATATACTTACTAAGCTATACTAGAAGTGGTATAAGTAAAGAGGAAATAATAAGTAGGAAGATTTCTGTATATAGCTAGATAAGAAAGTTATACCAGACTAAGTAATATCTAAGAAGTAGATAAGCTATATAAAAGGGGCGTTAGTTATAATGTTAAAGAACCTAGAAGAATAGGCTATAGACTAGAGAGAAGTAATAAAGGTATTAGTACTAGTAAATAATATAGTAATATTTAGATTAATATAGGAGAGGTTTAAACTTAAGAATAAAGACAAACTAAGAGTTAACCTAAAGCACCTAGCGCATTATATATTGGCATAGATAGTATATATAGATAATATATGCAATATACATAGGACACCTAAGGATAAATATTATAAGTATCTAATAAGAGTATATTAGATAACGGACAAAAAGTGGTATAGAGACGCAAAGTATATATATAGTTGGCACTTAGTAGAAGTTTAAGAACAAAGAGACTTAATACTTTAACTAGGAAGATTCCTTATAGAAGAATGCCTAAATAGATAATAGTAGTAGGAGTTCCTAAAAAATATATATCTATAGCATATTAAGGAAAAGAAGCGAACTAAGTATTAGCTGTAAAAGGACTAAGTATAGTTAAAATCTAATAGTTAACAGTTGGGAAAAGCGGAGGCCTATAGAACTAGAGGGAGCTAGTAGTGTAGTAGTGTAATTTGGCCCCCTAGATTTAACATCTAGATTGGGCGTAGCTTTGGGAGAGCCTAGGCCTTCTATATATTTTATATAGATCGGTCTAGAGCCCTTAGAGTCTTCAATAACTCTAACAGGGCCAACAGACACATGGTTTCTCTTTAATACACTCTTTTCTTCTCTTTTTACTAACCGCTTCCCTACTGCCTAATTATAACTGACTGACTAACTAACCACACCGTGACTTCCTATCTAAGAGAGACCGTACCCTCCTACATATTTTATGGCATTCCACGTAGGGACGACGGTAAGCTCTTTAGATTAGAAGTCTAGTGTTATATACACGGGAGACGTATAGGAACAATCTAGAACTGCGAAAGAACCGACAGACAGAAAAAGAACGTGCGGAAAGGGAGGCAGAGAAGCACGGGCATATTAGCGACCGGTGCGCAGCTACCACTATAGGAATGAACCAACGACACTTTCGGTCTCCGTATGGGAACGGTCGGTCTCTATACGGGAACAGTTGTTGGAGAACAGCGATCGGAATGCGAGTGCGTAGCATAGCAAGACGGAGGATAAAAGAAAGGACTATAGTACGCTAGGAACGGCAGAGAAAAGTCTTCTACATTTTATTTACTATATTTATAATAGTCTATATAATTATTCTTGCGTTTATAGAAGCTACCTTTAAATTTATAGGAATAATGGCAATAGCACTAGCAAAGGGATTGTTAGGGATGTTAGGTCCATTCTATAATAATAGTAAAGGTGCTAGAAGGGGAGAGGAAAGTAAGCAGCCTATTAAACCGCAAGTCTCTCCTAAACTAGGGGATATAATACCAACCCTAACTCCTATAACGTTAGGGACTGACAACTATTAATAGATAGAGGATAAGGGTTATAAGGTCTACCTACCTGTCCCTAAAGAATTTATAGGTCCGCCGTATCCTACTAGACCACTAATGGAACGAGATAAGGTATATGTTATAGCCCAGCCTATACTAGCTCTAGGAACTCCTGGGACCCCTTACTTTATAGAACAAAACATATTGCAATTCGTTAAATAGTATAAGCGACTATATATCCGACATTATATTATAGACAACGAGAAGCATTAAGGACTTCTGGAGTATTATAACTATTAGATAGGGATATGGATCCAAAGCCTACCTAAGTTTATAATTGGCAATTAGACGGAACTTATAAGGAAGCTTAGGGCAGACTACTAAAGAAGTAACTACTTTTAACAAGTTAAAATGGTAGAATTCTTAGAAGCTTATATGCTGTAGTACAGGAATAATCCACCCAGCAGTATACATGAATACTATAGGTAGTTTATATTAATCTCCTAAAAGGTTACTAAGGCTGGTAATTTAAAAAACTGTAATTGAGAGTACTAGTTCGTAAGGGGACTCCCATTTAAATATTAAAGATATGCTATAACTAAAATAGGAGCCGACCTGGATAGATAAAAGTCTTTTAACTTCTATCTAATAAGAAGAGCTATAGAAGACAGGCTTAATTCGTATAAAGGTATAGATTAGTTATTAATAATAAATCCTAAGGAGTAAGGCCTTCGTCAGCTAGTTAGACAATTCTATAATTAGCAACCAGCCGTAACTAACTAAAGAGATGCTGCCCTTTAACCGCCTATAGTCTCTCTACTAAGCAAGTTGGTAGGTACCTGTTAAACGACTTAGGAAACGGACCTTAAGCTAGAGAGACTTACTAATTAACTCCAGAAGCTTAATCTTAGGATAGTTAAATTAGCGGGCGTTATATCTTTAATGCCATTTCTAGACAGGATTCGCCAAGATCTAATATAGTATACACAGCTCCTAAATAGGGCGTTAGTATAGCAAGAACAAATAGGCCTATAACCGGTACTAAATAATAATAGACCGCAGCCGCCCTATAAGGGAGCGCTATAAGAACGATATAAGCCAGGCCTAGGAAGGTATAGAGGGCCAGGAAACTTTAGCACATACCTAGCATAAGCTTAGATATATTATAGATACGGGGGTTTCTACTATTTTATTAATTAGTGTCTATAGCTCTAGGAATTAGTTTATTGTGATTTCCTATATATAAATAAGAACAACCGAATCTGTGCTAGAACATAAGAGCGCCTAGGAAATACAATTCTATATTTACTAAGCGATAATTAGATTAAGTTCCTTAAAGACTAGCTAAAGTAGAACGTGAATATTAATTTTAATACTCTAGTAACAGGCGTCTAACTAAAGGCAGCTTTAGTAGAGCTCGTAGAAGGAAGCGACGCTAAAAGTAAGAAAGAACTTGGCAAGTCTTAGGAAAATATATACCAAGTGGAGTTAATATATATTAATTTGGTAGGAGCCACAACCTAGTCACAGCCTACGCCATAGTTATATAATCTTAGAAAACCGTAAGGGGAAGTAAAAGTAATAAAACCGCCTTTAAAACTATCTGGTTAGCGACCGGCAGTAGTTTAAAATATATAACCAGGAGGATATATCTAAATCGCACTATAGCCTTAGCAGCAAGCTCCTTAACCACCATTAAGTAATAATAAGATTAATAAAATAGACTATACCAAATAGCTAAGACAGACGGAGTAAATAGTGGATATAATAATAATAGCCAAAGCACCACAACCAAAGCCAGTTAGAATAATGGATATACTAAAGGGAAATATCCTAAGCCTAGCCGTGATAGCGAATAAGATTTTGTTAAAAACTATTAAAGTTATAGTTAGTAACTGCCTTATGTACATGCCTAAGGTCGTAAGGCTATTCTTTAAGCCTCTCCTGCTACCCCTTGTGGAGCCTTACCAATAGAAGCAAGAGGACGTTAAGGCATCTATATTATTAGTATACCTGGCGTTCCATGCTAATTAGGCTGGCTTAATAACTGCTAAAGTGGACTAGATTAAATAAGAAGCAGAATTTGTCTAGTTTTAAAGATAATACCTAAAAGTAGAAGCGCGGATAGGAGACGGAAGGGCTAAATACTTAATTAACTCTAGAGCGGAGCTTAACCTTATTAAGGAAAGCGTGGCTCTATAACATAGCTTACTAATATCAAGTCTGCCTCTGTAACTATAAGGTGCACGTCTAACGTCTGCTAATAGGACTTAGTCTAAGTTTATTAGATTAGTGCATACGGTCCCTATAGTAATAGGTAATGTCTTAATATCTACAACGTTTATTACTGTAGGAGAAATGTCACATAAGGTAATACTTAGTAAGCTATAGTTAGTAAGGGCTAAACTGGTAACAAAACACACCGCAATAGGTTAGGTATCTTGCATTATTTAATTAAAAGATAGTAGAGTTAAAATAAGGTTCTTAACGTCCTATAAAGATACAATGTTCTTTAAACCAGATAAAGGTATTAGCATAGATAATAGTTTAGGAAACATATAACTGGTATAACCGCTAGGATTGTATCTGGGGTTACTTATAACCCAGCGCATTAGGATAAGGAGGACGTCAAGATTAAAGAGGAGGGAAATAAGGTGCGGCTCTAATATAGATGCTTGTCGTTTTAGATATCCGCTAGACAGAGCCATTAGCAGAAAAAAGACCACAACATTAGATAGAAAGAGCTTGACAGCAAAATGTTAAAGAAAGTCCTAAAGAAACACTTAAGAAAGAATTGGAAGCCAGTATTTAAAGTAAAGGCTGGGTCCCTTATATATTAAATATTAAAGATAACGGATTTATTTATAATATAAATGGAAAGCTACCAGAGCAAGGCCTAATAAAACGCCATAAATATAGCAACTGCGTATAAATAAAAGGTAGATAAGGTCCACCTAGTTAATTTATTAGCACCAGATGGAATAGTTATAGGAGGTATAATAGAATAGCGAGAGGTGGCCTTGCGTAGACAGAAGGCATTAATCTAAGGGTTGCCTCTTAGTCCATATAATCATTTCCTTAAGCCGCGATATACTAAGCTGGCCCACGGTGTATAACTGAAGCCAGAATAATTAGAGCGCATAATTATAGGGGACATTTAGCTAAGAGAACGAGAGATCTTTAAGGCCATGCTATTTAACTAAAAAGAGACGCTGGTATAGAAGTTCTCTAAGATAGGTTGCGTTAGCAGAGATATAACTCTATTATTAAAGATTAAGACTATGCCGTATAAAGTATAGTAAGTACTAAACTTTCCTGTACTAAGGGCCCTGTAAGGAGAAGTGATAAGTATGTTATAAGAACAACTAGCTTAAGGGACTCTGGAATATTATAAAAGCCTATATAGGAATCTATGGTTTTTTATAAGTAAGAAGGAACATAAGAAGTACTAACTAATTAATATAGCAATAAATATTAACTAAGTAACTATTAGGGACGCAAATCTGCCGCTATATACTAATAAGTTTTCCAAGGAGTTTATGGGGTGCAAGGTTATGTCTCTAGTGGACTTCTTCTCTAGCTATAACTAACTGGAGCTTAATATAGAAAGCAGAAACCTAATGGCTTTTATAATACCTCTAGGGCTTCTATAACAAACAACGGTACCTATAGGAGGCACGAATTTAGTAGCCTAGTTTGTAAGGATAATTACTAAGATCCTAGAACAACACATCCTATACTATACCTTGCCGTTTCTGGATGATATTACAGTGAAAGGCCCATAGATAGTATATAATGGAGAAGAGAGTCTTCTAGGCGTGCGCAGATACATTCTAGAACACATTATATAGCTAGACAGAGTGCTTGCAGATTTGGAACAAGCTAGATATACAATCTTAGGCGCAAAGTCTTATTTCTATAAAGATAAGATTATAGTGGTTGGTTACTACTGTAATAGCAAGAAACAATATCTAGAGGAGTTAAAGGTCGCAAAGATTGTTTACTAGAGAGACTGTAAAGATATTATATCCGCCCAAGCATTCCTAGGAGTTGTCATGTATTACCAAATATAGGTAAAAGACTTCGTAATTAAGGCAGAGCCAATCTTCTAACTACTACGAGTAAACGTTCCGTTTGTATAGGGCATAAAGCAGATTACCGCTATAAAAACTTTAAAGTATGCCATTACTACCGCATCCGCATTGGTTTAACTAGATTATAGTAAAGGGGCTAGGCTAATTGTTCTTACCATTAACAGATATAAGAATAGATGGGGGTGCGGCCTTATATAACTAGATATGTAAGGTTATCGTTACCTATATTAATATAAGAGCGGTATCTGGTCTTAAGCGGAACAGAAATATAACTTAGGAAAGCTTAAGTGTTAGGCGTTACTATATACGCTAAAGAAGTATCGCGTGTACCTATACGGCATTCGCTTTATAGTTGAGATGGATATAAGTACCTTAGTCGCATAACTAAATCGTGCTGCCACTGATTTACCCGAAGCCTTAATAACAAGATGGCTAGCGTGGATCCAGCTATGGGACTTCAATGTCAGATATATACTAGGGAAGAAGAATAGCCTAGCTAATAAACTGTTACAGTGCTGTAATGAAGTAGACTAAATAACTACGTTGTGCTATAAAGAAGAGAAGAAGGTAAAAGGGGGTATCGTATATAAATAGTAGGGCCAGCCGCCAAGGCGCTAGTGGTGGGCCAGCCAATAGTAGGAACAGTATGCGTTAGGTCAGTGCCGTAACAGTACTCCCCTCCCTAGAAGGTTTGGTCCCCAAACCAAACAAGTAACTTCAAACAGGCAGTACGCGGGACTACCTGTTTTTGCTGCAAAAATATCAAAAATCCTAATTGGTCGGCTCAACAAATAAAGTTGGCGTGTGGTGCTCTTGGCGAGGATTCTAACTAATTAGATAACTTTGACCGGTGGTTAAAGTTCCATAACATCTCAACCACTACAAATTTTTAATATGGTGGTTAGCCACGACCTTAGCGTGACTTTTCCTTATCTTGTGCCCAGTCTAGGGGTCCTGGCTTCTTAGGGTGTTGCTCATAGAAGCGCTGTACAGCTTGTTTGCAACCCTTTAGGTCCTCTTCTGGCTGCTAGGTTGTGTCCTTGTGATATTTCTATTTAATCTCATAAGTTAGGCCTTGGGGGTCTTTATTGTGTACATTAAGGATTTTCTCAAACTCCTATTTATCTTCTATATTGCCATTATTGTCTCTCTCTGTTACTTGTCCTTGTACATTACAGCGCTCTGCAGTATTAATATTTGCTTGGCTAGAGATCTCTTTAGCAGCCCAGAGGCGGACCTTAGATATATAGAAGGATTTATTTACTTAGATATGGTCTAGGAGGTCTACCACAACTGCCCCTTAGTATACTGCAAGTACGGGGTACAGGCCGTCCTATTTATTATTCTATTTCTTCTTAGGTCTGTTTGTCTTTATATTTTCTAAGCTAACTATAACCATATCGCCTTTGTAGAATAACGCGCTCTCGTCCCTACGGGTATTGGCATTATCTTTATAGCATTACTGTGAAATCTGGGCTAGGGCCTTAAGCTGTGTTAATATCCACTTAAAGCGGTTGGCTATAGAGTCTACGCGGAAGAACTCCTTCTTTGCTTATGCTAATAGTGTTAGTGGGTGGGGGCCAGCAGGCTTGATTCCGAGGTAAGGGTTAAAGCCATAGTTAGCAAAAAACGGGGAGATACCTATGCTCTTGTTAACTTGGTTATTTATAGCAAACTTGGCAAGCGGCAAGTAGTTAACCTAGTTATCCTATATAAAGCTAATAAAAGCACGGAGGTACTTATTTACGGCAGCGTTAACGATTTTAGTTTGGCCGTCCGTTTCTGGGTGCTAGGCTAAGCTTAGTTATAAGGTTATTTTAAGGCGTTCACTTAGTCGTCGCTAGAAGTCGCTAACAAATTATATACCGTAATTAGAGATAATTGTGCTTAGTGCACTATAGAGCTTATATATATTGTTAACAAAGCCATTAACTAGCTCCTCTGTTAAGAGTCCTATTACTAGAACGAGGTGTTGCATTTTAGTTAGGCGGTCTATAATAACAAGGATATGTTTATATGCCTTGCCATAGCATTGGCATACCGGTAGCGTTATAATATAGTCAATTGAAATATTAGTCTATGGGTAAGTAGGTAGTTCTAGTGGCTTTAGGAAACTAGGTAGGGCAGAACAGGGGGTCTTAGTGCAAAAGTATAGGGCACAGTCTTTAATAAAGGTAGCCGTAAACTAGGAGATTTCTGGCTACCAGTATATTTGGTTTAAGAGGTCGAGAGTCTTAACCCGGCTAGGGTAACCAGTGGGGCCGCTGCTATAAGAGCAATAGATAACTTTTAGGCGGAGGTCTAGGGCATTAGGGACAAAGAGGTGTTGGCGGAAGTAGATCTATCTATTAATGATACTGCATTCTAACTTATTATAACGGAGTAATTTCCTAATCTTCTTTAGCCAACGGCAAGCTTTCCAATTATATAGGGCCGCTACTATATCTCTTACGAGTTCGTTCTCCTAGTATCCTAACTGGATTAGCTTATCTAGTAACTTTTTAGCTATTTTAGGGTCTAGAGCGGCTATAAACTCTACGTTGTTAGAGTTGCGGGACTTATATAGTAATTCTTTTAAGATTATAGGGTTAACTTTCTAGGGCGGTATAATAACTTAGGCTTAATAGCGGAGGCGTTTATTATTAGCGTCCTTAGGTTTCATTTTTAGTAGTCAGCTTAGGGCGTTAGGGAGCGTAGCTTTACTGCTAAGTCTGTATATAATTATAAAGTTAAACTATAAAAGGAACTCTACTTACTAGACTTGGCGTTAGTTTAGCTGCTTAGTAGTTATAAACGTCTATAGGTTCTTATGGTTAGTGATGATTTTAAACGGCTCCTTAGTCCCTTATAGCTTAGGACACTATTCCTCTAAAGCCTTAATAATAGCTAAGAGTTCTTTATTATAGATCTTATAGTTATACTCCGGCGTAGAGTGCTTTGTGGAGAAGAATGCGACCGGTCTTAATTTACTATTGTTATTGTACTAGGAAAGGACTCCGCTAGAAGCCCAATTTAATGCGTCTATCTCTACCACTGTTTTCTTTGTGTAGTTGTAGTATGCTAGTACTGGTGCTGAAGTAAAGGCTCTCTTAAGGGCCTTAAATAACTTAGCTTGTTCTAGTCCCTATAGCTATCCAACGTCCTTTCTTAGGAGTTTTATTATAGGTGTAGTAATAATAGAATAACTTTAGATAAACTTATAGTAAAAGTTTATAAATCCAAGAAACTGCTATAATTCTTTAACTAAGGTTGGGTTCTCCTATGCTTATAAGGCTTAGACCTTTTTAGGGTCCATGCTTATTCCTTTTATTAAGATAATTAAGCTAAGGTACTTTGTCTTTGTTGTATAAAACTCTAACTTGCCAATATTAATTTAGAGGCCGGCAGCTCTAAGGCGGCAAATTACCTCTTTAATGTGCCTAGTATGCTTAGCTCGAGTTTTAGAAAATATAAGGATGTTGTTAAGGTATGCTGTACAATAGTCATCTAGTATATTGTAAAGAATGTGGTTAATATAGTTCTGGAATATAGCTAGGGCATTATAAAGGCTAAATGGGGTTACTAGCATCTTATAGAGCCTAAAGTGGGTAATAAATGCTATAAGCTATTTATGGCCCTTAGTAATACGGATCCTGTTAAACACAGCGATAACATTAAGCTTAGTATAGAATTTGGCGCTGTATAGGGCATTAAGTGTCTTATAGATAAGCGGGAGCGGGTATTGGTTCTTAACGGTGACGTTATTAAGTCCTCTATAGTCGTGGCAGATCCTTACCCCTCCTTTTAGCTTGGCAGCAAGTAGGAGCAGGGCTGCAGTAGGGGACGTTAATTCTTAGATAAAGCCTTTATTAAGCATCTTATTAATCTATTTCTTAACGCATCAGAGCTTAGTAGGGGAGAGTGGGCGGTTCTTATGGTATAGGGGCTGCTTTCCTGGTATAATTTCGATTTTATGGTCCTATAGGCGATATAGTAGGAGCTTATTAGCATTCTTTGGGAGAAACCCCTTAATATAGTGCCTGTGTTCCCTTAGGAGGCGTTATATAATATTGTCCCTAGTTAGAGCGGGCTTGCCTTTTATAAACTTCTTAACGTCTGTATCCATAACTTTACAGCGGAGGAACTCAGTATTTATGGTCTGGAGGTTTTCCTTAAGGAAATAGTAAAAATAATTAGGGAAGACCTTGCAGGTTTCTTCTATTATATAGTCACCATTAACTAAGCGGCGAAAGGATTCCTCTATTAGGTCTGGTATTTTAACTAGTCCAGTAGGGAGTTTATCTATTAATTGTTTCCGTTCTTCTTGTTCTACTAATTCTACTAACTCTACTATATGGATCCTCGTTACTTGTACGCCTTTTTATTTATAAAACTGGGCGAAATTTATGGCGCGTACGTTTATAATATCGTTTAAATTGGGGCGTATTTGGTCTTCTCCTAACATTGTGGCGGGGCTGGCTTGTCTTAGTTAGCTCTTAGGAGCGGTTCTTAGGCGGCGGCCTTGTATAAGGCGTGTGGGGAGTGGGTATAAGGTTAGGCGTTATAGTAGCGCGGTTTCTATTATCTGGGTCTTAGTGGTTCTATAGCTAGTCCTTACTGTAACATGGGCTATAGTGTGTGTATATAGTATATAGCTTAGTTTTAGGTATTAGGCTAGGCGGCTAGGGTTTAAAGGGTGTCTGGGTTGGCGTTGGATTCTTAATAGCAGTGGCGCGAAGCAGACCTTCTTCCTTAGTCTTAGCAAGGCTGGCTAGCCCATTGTTTCAGTCTTAAGTGCTAGAGTAGTCCAGTTTTCTGCTGTCTTGTTGCTTTACAGCTGCTTAGGTTCCCCTTTATTAGGAATATCTTCTACTATTAGGGCTTTATATGTGGTCCTAGGCACTAGGCTTAGTAGTGCTAAGTATTTATACGGGGTGTCCCTACTACTGTTAGCTGTCCCCTATGGGAGATAGTTCCTAGAGTAGTAGTCTAAGTTAAAGCGGATCTTAAGCTCCCTAAAGCTGGGGTAGGGCTTGTGCTTTTGGAGCCAAGGCATGCCTAAGATAATTAGGGTAGTAGGTGAGAGTTTAGTAACGAGAAAGAGTATAGCTTTAGTATAGAGGCCAATTAACATTTAGGCGGTAAAGTAGTCCGTAATAAGCAAAGTTAGGATGCTGTTTGTAAGGCGTAGTGGCCTAGGTGCTAATAGCTTCTTGGTTATAACATTATGTTTTCTTATAATAGACTCTGCGTTGGCAAATGCTATTGCAGTACTACTAGAGTCCACTAGGCTTACTATATTAATAAAAACTTAGGGGCGTGGGTTATATAATAAGGAGAGTTAGATTTAAATAAGGATTAATTTCTTGTTACTATTTATTAATCTAAGATTAAGTGGCAGCTTACTAATAGAAAGGACTAATTAGTCTAGTAACAGGGACCTAATCTTCTTGTCTTCCTTCTTATATGGTTTAAACCCTTAAACGCGACTTAGTCTAAGGGTCTGCCTTTTAATAACTGGGGTATAAGGCTGTCTTAGTAGGGCGATCTAGTATCTATCTGGCTGGCAATGTTAGTCTTGGTTAGGGTATAGGAAGACGGCACCTCGCTAACAATATGGCTGTGTTTGTATTTGCTAGCGCGGAGTTACTAATTCTGGGCGTTATTAACGGGTTAGGCTTCTATATAGGGTATTATTTAGAGTGACTGAGCCGTAGGGTTAAAGGGGGGGGAGTTATCTACCGCGGCCATAATGGACTCCACGGTTGCTATATCCGTGGTTATTAGTTTGCGTTATTTAATGGGCTGGCATTAGGACTGGGTTTGCTATTATAGCGGGGTTATAAGCGTCCTTCTAGTAGCTAGGTAGGCTATAGGTAAGGCACAGTCTATTATTAAAGCGGCGCTTACGCTCTGTGTCTGAGATTCTATTAAGGTCCATAGGTTCTTTAGTTACTGCTAAGGTTGGGGTTAGCGTAGGGGTAGGGGCTTAAGTAGGTGGGCGATAGTTAGTGTTCTTAAGGTTGGCTTAGTGTATATAGTTTGCGAGGTTCTTAGCGAACATATCTATCTGCTTGCTCCAACCTATATAGTTACTGTTGTTGATTTTGTGGTTAAGTCTAAGTACCAGCTCTTCTATCTTTAGAGAGATAAACTTCTAGAGTAGGTCCACCTTTTGTTTATCTGTCTTCCTGGCGTGGACCATTAACTTATTAAGCTCTCCCTTTTAGGACTAGTAATTACGCTCGCCCTAGGGGAAATGGTTAAGCTTATTTTTTGCGACCTGGGTTATGTCAATAACCTTATAGTAGGCAGTAAGCTCTTTAAGCATATTTTCCTTAGCGGGCCATTTCCATATAGATATATTGTTTGGGTTCTTATGCATAAGCTCTAGGCCCTGCTTAATAAACTTATAGGCCTTGCCTTCTAGCATATCCGAGATATAAAGGATCTGAGATTAGACTGTGTTAAAGTAGTCCTAGTTACAGTTAAAGACTCCTTTAATCTTAATATGCCAGGTCTTAAAGTTAGCTTATTGCTTTAATGGGGTGCCTTTTCCGCTAAATATTAGTGGGTCTTTAGACTTCCGTTTTTTCTACTAGGTTGCTACCATTATTATAGGGGTTAATTGTTTTAGAATAGTAATAGTCTCTACCTAGGAGTTAATAGTTCTGTCTAGAAAGTAATAAGGGCATTAAGGCTTTTGTTGGCTTTCTCATTAGCGGTATTTATATCATACATAAACTGTAGTCCTACTTTAATGTTACTAAGGAACTCATTGGTATGGTTAACAAGGGTATAGTAAGCTTTATCAGCCTTAAAGGTCTTAGGGTATAGTAGGGAGCGGCGGATTATCCATGCAATGTTAGGGTGTGTCTGTGTAAAGAAGTCTATAAAAACTTCGCGGGGGTTCTGGGTTTCGGCCATTTTGGCGTCATTAATGTTGCCTATTTAGGTAGTCTTTGGCGCTAAGAAAAAACTAAGGATTGTTCTAGGACTGTGCTGGATTATAGCGTATAGACGCGTTGGCTGCGTATATAGGTCGCGATTGTTCTGGGGCAGAGATAACTAGGATACGGGGAATCAGTAATCGCGACAGGGCGCAATTAATAATAGCACAAACTGTCACAGTGCTGCAATGAAGTAGACTAAATAACTATGTTATGCTATAAAGAAGAGAAGAAGGTAAAAGGGGGTATTATATACAAATAGTAGGGCCAGCCGCCAAGGCGCTAGTGGTGGGCTAGCTAATAGTAGGAACAGTATACATCAGGTCAGTGCCGTAATATAAACTTTTATAATAGCTACCTAATAGCGAACAACCTAATAAGCCAACTAAGGATATTAAAGAGTTTATTAACTATAAGCTAAGTGCCTTAAAATACACAGCTAGCCCTCTTAAAATAGAAGCGGGTCTGCCATTAGAAGACTTATATTTAGAGGAATCTTAGAGGATTATAAAATAGCTAGTAACCTTACAGCGTCCAGAGGAGATAAATACTAAGGAATTTAAAAAGTTTAAGCGGCATACGCTAAGGTTCCTAGTACGTAACCAACAGCTCTTTCGCTAATAGTCTAAGAATATACTAATGCGAAGGGTAGTCAATAACAAGACTACTTAGTAGGAGATTATTAAGAGCCTTTACAATTAAAGTGGACATCACAGACAGGAGAGAATGTATTAGAGGGTCTTAAATCAATACTAGTGGCCAGGGCTATAGGATCAAATATTATAGCATATTAAGTCATATTTATAGTGCTAATAGCAACAGCTGGGATAGGAAGAAGAAGTAATACACCCCACATAGAAGTCCACCTTGTGGCAATAAGTAATGGTGGATATTACGTTTATGCCGCCAAACCTTCTTAGGTTCCGATACCTGGCTATTACTTAAGAGTATATATCTAGATAGGTAGAAGCCCAGGCCCTTTGGAATAAGGATATAAAAAGCATAGCAAAGTTCCTCTATAAAGATATTATCTGCCAATAGGGAGTGTTCGGACAGCTCTCTATAGATAGTAGAGGAGAGAATGCTAACATTACCGCTGTACTTGCGGAGCTCTATAATATTAAGAGGGTTATAGCTTCCGCATATTACCCGTAGTTGTAAGGCTTTATAGAGTAAGGTCACAAGCCTATAGTAGACGCTTTAGTAAAGATGGAAGGCTTATAGCTAGACAATCTTTATATAGTCTTATAGGCAGATAGAACAACTATTAAGAGGTCTACGGGAATGATACTAGTAAGGGTTATATATGGATATAAGCACATCCTTTCTGTTAAACTCTGTATACCCACCTAATAGACGCTGCCTTAGGAAACAGTCCGGACCACTATAGAGCTACTAGCACTTTGCGTAAAGCAGTTTAACCAAAGAGACGTAGATATATAAGAAGCTATTACGCGTATAAGACAACTAAAAGTTATAAATAAAGAGTATTTTAATAACACCCACCGCATTCGCCAGGACGGATTTAGGGTTAGAGATATAGTTATACTTTATAACACGTAGCTTAAGCAAGACTATTTTAGCAGTTATAAGTTGGATCTAAAATAGCTGGGCCCATTCCGCGTACGTAAGAGTTACCCTTATAAAGGATAGTACTTAATTAAGGATCTTAATAGCACGCCGTTTCGCGATTAAACTCTAGGGAATAGATTAAAGAGGTTTTATTAATAATAGATATCTAAGGTCTATTAGGAGGACTGGCTTAACCAGTTAGGCGGAACTATACTATAAAAAATAATAACAGAGCCAGAGCCTAAGGAGGATGTTATATAAAATCCACTAGTATTGCAACGCTGCGTATTTTAAGAAGTGCGTATTTTAGAAAGATTATTTAATAAAATTAAGTATAAAATGTTTAACTAAGGGACAGTCAAGTTCTAAGGTGGGGGAGGGAATATAGATAATAGTTACGCAATTATAAGGTAAGAATAGAGGAATGTTTGCATATAACTATCTAGTATTGTTTACTGTAAAGATATTAGCTCCGCTTACCGCCTTTACTAAGCTAATAGCAATTTTCTATCCTAGGGATAGAAAATTATAATTAGTCTATTTAATAATTAGCGCTAGCAGAACTCCACACCGCTACTAGATTTGGTGGACTATTTATATTAGAAAACCCTATTAAGAACTTTACCTTTTCGCCCTTAATAAACCTTAAAGATAACTATAATTAGCCAAAGTACAAACTAAGCAGAATTAATAATAGTATACTTATTATATCTTCGTCTAGCAGACCACTAGTACTATATAAAGGAGCTAAGCAATAGATTAATAATATCCTTATAGAAGTTAAAGGCTTTGCAGTTAATTAGTGTTGTATAGTGCTTATCTAAATCTATAATAAGATTCTGCTCGAGAGAGAGAACTATATAGATGCTGCTAGTGTGGTAGTTAATTTCGTTAATTATAATAATGGGTTATAAGCATCTCTAGGAAAGAACACATTCTTAATAATCTTTAAGGACATCTCTAACGTTAGTAAAATGGCAAAAGATTAAAGGAATCAGTGTAATAAAGCCAGAGAAACCATCTAAAAAGCCTAGGGATAGGATGTTCTTAACGGACCACTAAAACATATAGTCTTCTACTACTTCCTTTCTACTGCCTGAAAGCTTACCGTTTACCTACTTTATAAAGTAATAGTGCGAGTTAATAAAGCCCTGGTTAAGAGGCTTAATTATCTAGAACGCGGCATTAAGAATACTACTTAACTATAGCCGACTAACTTTATACTCGTGCCTAAAATGTTAGGAAGAGCGATATCAGATCAGGTAGTAAATAAGTATAGTTTAGGGAGACACTTAACTGGCTTTCTTGTTCTAAATAAGGACCTGCTGCTAAGAAGTAGGAGACTAACTACTATAGGACCAGAGGTCACCAATATTAGAATTAGATAAGTGGGAGAGAGCTTAGCTCTTACACTATAAGTGTATTTATAATATACTTCCAATATAATAAATCCCTTAGCTTTTTAGCCATTAACACCTGTTTAAGGAGAAGGTGTTAGTATTATACCAAGCCTATCCCAGTAAGGATCGCCTATATTAGTAGACTCGCCTTTATTATCTATAAATAAAAGCATTCTTATAGCTGGAACGCCTATTAGCTCACCCCTATAGCTGCCAGTATTCTCTTTAAGGAGGAATCCAAGGAGAGGACTTATAGTTGCTTATCTAGAAGTAGGAGGGCTAGGAGTGGAATTACTATTTAATAAAAATATTATTAAGCTAGGAGATAATAAAGAATATATTAAGGAGGCTGTAGATACTATAACAATACTCTACACAAAACAAGGATGTGACTATAAGGATAATATACTAGCTTATCTTAAGGCGTCTCTAAACTAAACCACCAAAATTAAACTAACTAAGGTTATGAAGCTCTTGCGCAGTTAGTATAAGGCGGCTGGTTTAAACCCAGAAATATATAAGGTCTACTAGATGCACACACAAGTTATAAAAGGGCGTATAGGTTTAATAATAAAGGGTCTAAACTATACCGCGCTATATTATAGACTCCGTTTAATATATTACGCTCGCAATCACTTAGGCACTATAAAGATAGACCCTATTATATACTCCTAGTTCTAAAAGGCTTATAGGCCTCTAGTTCCATCTAACTCCTTAGAACTATATAAGTTTATTTATAACTCGGCACCAAGGTTTTCCTATAATAGGGAGGCTTTACTTAATTAGATACTATTACTAAACGACCAAGATATATAGTAGTAAGAAGGATCCGTGGTTTTAAGTATATTTAGATAGTAGTAGGATTCTAACATCTTAGTAATAATTAATAAGGAAATGCGTATATACTGCCATTATTAGTATCTAATTAATGGGCGACTAAATTACGGCTAGTTAAGAATAATGGTCTATAGTCTCTACCAATAGCTAATAAGATAAGACCCTTAGTATTATTGCCTCTATTACGCTCTTAGGCCTAATAGCTAGTGGCGACTTATTTCCTACCCTTATTATACAAAATTCGCGGTTAAAGAAGACTCTACAGCTTTCTGCTATATTAATGTTAATATTCCCTCGCTCCTTAAAAGTGGATATAGTACTAATATAATTTAAGGGAGCGTTTCTCTAGATAATAAGACTAAGGATAACTGCACAATTATCCTTCCTGGCATGCATTATTACTTAAAATTGTAGTAGGCAGATCTTAAAGCACAAGGGTTAGCTAAGGGCAATAGATTTATATATAAAATCTTAGACCATAACTGGACCGCTAAGGATATAGAGAAATATGCGACTGACTAGGTAGCTTAGCTATATAAGAAGGGAGATATATGTATAACCATACCTTACCTTCCTTATGGAGTAAAAGGACCTTCAACTGGGACCTAGCGAATAATACTGCCATAGTTTGTTAGTATTTAGGACGATTATAATAACCTTAAGGTCACTAAAGGAGGTACTTAGACAGAGTTGGCAGATGCGCACTAAGACTTAAGAGCGCCGCCCTATACGCCGTCTGGATATACCAATCTCTACGGCATAATTCTATATTGCTTCTCTGCAGCAGTTAAGCTTATAGCTGCTAGTGCTCTATCCAACGCCCTTCTTAGTAAACAACAATGGGATTCTCTAGTAGTAATTTAAGATTATAATCTTCTTCTTACTGGTAATAGGAATAAAGTCGCAAAATAGATGCATTTCTATTATCTAAAGGCCGTCGAGAACTATAAGGATACGTTTCAGCTTATATATGCAACTAAAGTGGAGCGCTTTAATAGCCGCTTATACTTCTACTGCGTTAACAATAGAATTGAGCCTTTAACTGTTATAGTAGATCCAAGTAGAGTACCCCTAATTATTATAGAAGGATAGAGTTATGTAGAGCTGCCTAAAGAATTATAGGACAGAACCGAGCAAGTAGAAGGACGCGAAAGAGCTATATTATCTAAGAGCCGCCAGTCTAATACATCTCGTACTGCTCAGCTAGGCGGACGAGAATGGTCTTATTTAACCAGAACAGAGTCTCCTCGTTTACCATCTTAGGTTTATAGTAAAGGCAAGGAACGTATACAATCACCTACCGCGCCTTTATTTCAAAGATAAGGAGTTTTGGAGTTTCGGAAGTCGTTAGGGGACAATAACTTGGGTAGGGGAGGTATATAGTGGTATGATTTAGCCCCCTAGATTTAATATCTAGATTAGGCATAGCTTTAGGAGAGCCTAGGCCTTCTATATATTTTATATAGATCGGTCTAGAGCCCTTAGAGTCTTTAATAACTCCAATAGGGCCAACAGACACACGGTTTCTCTTTAATACACTCTTTTCTTCTCTTCTTACTGACCGCTTCCCTACTGCCTAATTACGACTGACTAACTGACTAACCACACCGTGACTTCCTATCTAAGAGAGACCGTACCCTCCCACAGTAGTAGAGCCTTAAACCCTTAAAGGAATTACAGGGAGATACTTAAACTTATAAGTTAGATAGCAAGATTAAAAGTTTAAAGTGTTAGTAGATAGTGGAGTAATAAGGAACTATATATTACTAGTAGTAGTTAGAAGGATAGGGTTACCATATAGATAGAAAAAACACTTATACCCGTTAATAATAATTTTAGGAAATCTAATAGCCTATAAAGGAGGCATTATTCACCTTAAAATAGGACCTATTTAGTTAACTATTAAAGGAAGAGGCATTAAGATATCTTTTAATATCCTACTATTAGGAAAGGATAAGGTAATATTAGAAATACCTTAGTTATAGGAATATAATCTAAAGATTAATTGGGTTATAGGACAAGTTAATATTAGGGATATATAATAACGTAAGATATAATAACAGACTAAGATGGTATAGTACTAGGTTAGAGCGATATATAAAAAGACTAAGCAAGGCTTAAGTTATATACTAAAGAGATACTATAAGTATGGTAAAAAGTTATAGAGCCTAGAAAGTAAAAAGCTATTAAAGTATATAGCGTAGGACTATAAGATAGAATTGGGACTAGGAATAAGTCTAAAGTTCTTTCTAATCTATAAGCTTACTAAAACCAAGTTAGTAGTACTTAAAAAGTTTATCTAGGAAACCCTATAAAAGGGATATATTAGACTGTTATAGTTATTAGCGGGATATCTAGTGTTATCCATCCTAAAGAAAAACGGAAAACTTAGGATGTGTATTAATTATAGATAGTTAAACAGCATTATAAGAAAGGATAGGTATCTTTTACCCTTAATTAGCGAAATCTGAGATAGAATAGATAATACGCAAATCTTTATAAAGATAGATCTAAGGTGGGCATACTATTAGATTTAAATTAAGGAAGGCAATAAATAGAAGGCAGCCTTTAGGTTAAAGGAAGGACTATATAAGCCGTTAGTTATACAGTTTAGACTTATAAATGCACTAATAACGTTTTAGAAATAAATTAATAGTGTATTAGGAGAATACCTTAATAAGTTTGTTATGGTATACCTTAATAAGTTTGTTATGGTATACCTTAATAAGTTTGTTATGGTATACCTTAATAAGTTTGTTATGGTATACCTTAATAAGTTTGTTATGGTATACCTTAATAAGTTTGTTATGGTATACCTT
>Ga0307507_10003973_pt1 | contig 27188 bp, 8 predicted proteins | sample 7_EM_MG_FD_207223 | JGI IMG/M metagenome (GOLD analysis project Ga0307507, IMG submission 207223) | Populus trichocarpa ectomycorrhiza microbial communities from riparian zone in the Pacific Northwest, United States - 7_EM | ecosystem: Host-associated > Plants > Roots > Unclassified | place...
CTTAATAGGGACTTCCTTGACCTTAATTTCTATTGCCTTTACCTATTACTGAAACTCTATAGATAAGAAGTTCCTTCCTATGTTATAAATAACTTAATTAGGGGGTCCTAGGTAGATATTAATCTAGCATAATTAAAGAGTATCCTATATGTTCCTAGCTAATATATCCTTTAGGAAACGTGCGGCTTAGAAGGAGGTTAAGAGGTTAATAACTTAGAGTACTAGCTTGCCGCTAAGATACATAATGTTAATAATAATACAGAAGTTAAAGTTGTAGTTATCTTTAAGGGTAAACTTAAATTAGCTAGGGGACTTCTGGTTCATTTGGTAGTAATAGTAGTACTTTATAAGATGCTTAATTGCCTTAACCTTGACTTTATAGCCTGCTTACTAAAGAACCCTAAGTAATTGGTGAACGGATGGGTGGCTAAAATAATAGTATAGTTAATGTAGCTCTGACTTGGTTAAGTGGCTCTAAGCAACACTCTTTTCTAGTTAATAAAGGAGTAACTAGGGGTGACCCTATTTGCGCATAACAGGTACCCAATTATCTCCCTAAATAAGCATATTCTTAAGGTTATTAAGTTTAACGCCTAATTTATCTATATCTCTGATGTAAAATAGAAACGGGGTGTTCGCGGGAATAATATAGAAAGTGATATACCCTAAAGGGGTTTTAACCTTAATTGTGCCAAGAGAGATTGCAGTACCCTTACTAAAACGAATTATATGTTGGCCTGCCGTTAATTAGTTAATCTGAATAGAGCTATTAAGCTGCTAAAGAGCTTGAACTTAAGGTTCTCCTGCTATAGATACTTCTACGGCTTTAGTATCTGGCATAATACTATAGAAGACGTTCGCCGAGTATCTATTATTAAAGGAGAATGTAGAACCCTCCTTTGGCTTATTAAAGATGTCTAACTTCGTAATAGTATGGAGCATGGATTGGTTATTAAGAATAGTAACGGTTTATATACCATCTACCTTACCATACTTAGTGAAGTATTAGTTGAGAGAGTAGTCCTTAATTTCTATATCCATAAGAAGCTGTTTAGCCTTATTAGCCTTACCCTTAAGATCCTCTACGCCTTTATATTGAACCAGGAAGCTTTGGAAGTAGGGTATAGTAACTTTACAATTTCTAACGTTTCTTGTACTCTGGCGAAACTTATTATATACCTCCTTTTGCTTATTAAGAGAATGCCTAGTTAACTAGTAATTTGGTTTCTTATAAACGTAGTACTTCTTTTAGCGATTACTTTGGAATGAACCTCTATAAGGACCTCCACCTTTGCCTTATAGTCGTTAATTGTACCCTCTACCGTATTGCCTACTACGGCTACTATATGTTTAATTAGTCTAGTTGTGATTATATTAGTTAGGCGGGTTGATTGAAGTAGGTTAAAGTTGGGCGTTAAATTGCTGTACTTCTTAAGAGCGTAGAGCAGTGCTAATAGAAGATCTTAATTAAGCATACACTCCTTTATAAGTATTTGCAGGATTAAAGAGAGCAAGGTTGCATTCTTTAACGCCTTAGTATGCGCTAATGACTTAATCACGTAGGCTAAAATTCTCTTAATATAATTTAGATAAACCACGCTAAATTATCTAAAGTTAATTAAAGAGCTTTTAAAGATAATCAAGCCGAGGGACACCTGGGTTTGTAGCAATAATCCTTAGGAAGGTAGTCTCTCTCTATTCTACTACTTGTTCTCTTTTGTTTTAAAGTGGCATCTTAACTTATATATTATGCGGTCGAAATTGTATCCTTTTCCTGCCAAACAATTATAATAGAAGGTACTAGCTCGGCCCTTAAGCATAACGGAATAGGCGTTATGGTATTTATTAGACTCTATTCCTACCTTCTAGCAACAGTTATAGAAGATACGTAGTTTCAAATTAAGAATATTATATAATTCCCCACTAAACTTCTTCTCCTAATCTGAATAGAGCTTTGTAAGCTCTGTAAGCAATTTTAAACTGCCTCCAATTTGAGATTAAGATGGAGGAGGTAGGAGTTGTATTATAGGCTGCAGTAGGGATGTAGGTCTAGTTGATGGGGTCTAAAGGCTGTTAGATTGCAAAGTAGGGGGATCTTATACTTACTAAAGGGCAGTAGTCGAAGTTATAGGTTAAATTGGTTAATATAGGGGAGTTAAAGACAGAGGTAGAAGCGTCTCTAATGGTGTATTACTTAGGTTCTATTGTAAATTGAGCTTCCTTATAGTGCGTAGTTAGTGCTTAATCTCTTATAGAGTCCATTTGTGCTCTTCTTTTGCGTTAATAACTTGCTCCTAAATGTTATCTCTAATAGCACCCCCATCCATAGGTACAAACACTCCATTCTCCTATAGGAAGTTATGGAAGTCCTATATAATATCCTTATTTGTAGGAGCCTATGTTTCCTTTATCTATCTAACAAAGTCCTCCTTTATATAGTACTATAGCATAGTGTCGTTGTATTTGCTGTCTTTGTAGTGTGCTATATAGTATAATAAGAATCCATTTAAGTCTTATTGATTAACATCTTTAGGATTAATTATGGCGGTTTTCTATGTCTTTGGGTTAATATCGTCCTCATACTTCTTTAGGTAGGTTAACGCCATAATAGCTATTATTAAAGATTATTTAACGCGTTTTAATAAAAATTAAGGGAAATAAAGGTTATTTAATGTGTAGTTAAGTAGTGATCGTGATCCTATAGTCTGTAAAGGTACACCAAAGGTATTAAGATGGTTGTTTTAACGCGTTTTAGACATTAACTTAGGACCCTAGGTTTAGTGATACTTCTAACCTAAAGTACTCAACCAAATCTTTGTAAATATAGTTATTCTATATAATAGACGCAACTTGGTATCTCCTAGTACTTAGTAACACTTCTATTACTAGTTTTCTGCAAGTCTAAGGTAGCACAGTATTGCTAGGATCCATTCCATATAAGCGTATATAGCACCCCTATACGAGACTGTCTCTTCTGTTTGAAAACCTAGCTACTTTATAGTTAACTATGTATTTAACCACTGATTAGTATTGGTCACACAGGGTAACTTACCAATAACGGCTACTTAAGTAGGTTATAGTGATGTTGGTTAAAAGCTTAATATATTTAGAATGAGGAAGGGCGAGGAGCTTAAGACTCCTCGCCACACTAGTGCCGCGGCGTCACGTGACGACCGCTTGCCTTATTCCCAACACTAAGCCTATAGCTCTGTTGTGTTCTTGTGTTATTCCCTTATGGAATTCCTTAATAAACTCCTCTATAATAGACTTAGGTATATACGTTGCTTCTCTATTTTTATATTGCTCTGAGTTTGGATCCTCTACCTATACTTCTTAGATCTTTTATGTTTAATTACTCTCTAGTAATTTATAGATCTAACTTTCCTTAGTTACTGCGATTTTTGGATAATTATACCTAATTAATCTGTCTTAATCTTTTCGCAATAAAGCTCCTAATGGCTTTTTGTTATTTTGTAGTTTAGCTTTTCTACTTAGAGCATCTACTCGTGCGTTGTCTGTACCCTTGGTATGCTAAATCTTAAAATAGTATTTTATAAGCATTTCCGCCTATCTGACCTGTCTTTGGTTGAGTTCCTTTATTATTAAAAATCCTGTAAGGTTCTTATAGTCTATTTTAACTATAAATGGTTTCTTGGTGCCTTGTAAGAATGCTCTCTATTCTTTAAGTGCTGTAACTATACCTAATAACTCCTTATTATAGATATCGTAGTTTAACTCTGGTGGTGTTATTTTCTGACTATAATACGCTACTAGATGCCATACATCCTAGTGCTTCTATAGCAAGTATACTCCTAGTGCAAAGTCTAATGCGTCTGTCTTAACAACCGTTTCTAACTTTGGTTAATAGATCTTAAGAACTGGCTCTTAAGTAAACAACTCTTTAAGTTTCTGGAATAGCTTCTTCTACTTACTACCCTAAACCCACGGTTTCTCTTTCTTTGTTAGCCTTGTAAACGGCTTAATACTCTTTAACTATTGTGCTATAAACCTCCTATAGTAGTTATAAAACCCTAAGAACAATCTTAACTGCGTAATATTCTCTAGTTCTTACCAACTTACTATAGCTTTAACTTTCTTTAGGTCCATACTAATCTTTCCTAGTTTAATAATAAATCCTATAAAATTGGTTTTTCTTATAAAGAACTCGCATTTTTTAATTGCTACTAGTATCTGTTCTTTCTATAGTCTCTTTAAGACCTATTTAACGTGTTCTCTATGTTCTTCCTTACTTATTAAGTAGATAATAATATTGTTGAGATATACTATAATAAACTTGTCTAGGTGTTTTCCTAACACACTATTAATTCGCTTTTAGAACGTTACTAGTGCGTTTATAAGCCTAAACTGTATAACTAATGGCTTATATAGTCCTTCCTTTGACCTAAAGGCTGCCTTTTATTTGTTACCTTCCTTAATTCTAATCTAATGGTACGCCCACCTTAGATCTATCTTTGTAAAGATTTTTACGTTGCCTATTCTGTCTTGGATTTTGCTAATTAAGGGTAAAGAATATCTATCCTTCCTAGTAATGCTGTTTAATTGTCTATAGTCTATACACATCCTGAGTTTTCCGTTTTTCTTTAGGATAAATAGTACTAGATATCCTGCTAATAACTATAATAGTCTAATATATCCCTTCCGTAAGTTCTCCTAGATAAACTCTTTAAGCGCCACTAACTCTACTTTAGTAAGCTTATAGATTGGAAAGAACCTTAGACTTATTTCTTCTTTTAATTTTATCTTATAGTCCTATGCTATATACTTTAACAGCTTTTTACTTTCTGGTAACTATAACTTTTTACCATACTTGTGGTATCTCTTTGGTATATAACTTAAGCCTCACTTAGTCTCTTCATATATTACTCCAACTTGGTACTATACTAACTTAGTTTGCTGTCGCGTCTTATATTATTAAGTATCTTTAATATTAACCTAACCTATAACCCAATTGATTTTTAGATTATACTCCTATAATTAAGGCATTCCTAGTATCGCCTTGTCCTGTCCCAATAGTAGGATATTAAAAGACATTCTTACTAGTCTCCCTTTAATAGTTAACTAAATAGGTCCTGTTTTAAGATTAATAATACCTTCTTTATAGGCTATCTGATCTCCTAAAATTGTTATAAGTGGATATAGGTGTTTCTTTTGTCTATATAGTAACCCTATCCTTTCTACTACCTTTGGTAATATGTGGTTTCTTATTACTCTACTATCTACTAATGCTTTGAACTGCTGATCTTGCTATTTAACTTATAAATTTAGGTGTTAACCTTAAATTTCTTTAAGGGTCTAAGGCTTTAATACTAGTTCTCTTTGGTCCTATACGCCTCCCCTTTTCCTAACTATTGGCTGCTAGATCCTACTTATACTTAATTTAACCTTAGCTAATACTTAGTTTATTTCTTTTCCTCTATATACTATAGATAAGTATTTTCTAGGCACTTCTACTACTGTTATCCGTCTAGGTATTCTTCCGTAAGGAATCTTCCTAGTTAAAGTGTTAAGTCTCCTTAACCTTATACTTCTACTGGGTGCTATCTATGTATATACTTAATGTTTCTAAACCGCTTCTCTTTAGGTGTCTAATATATCCTAATTAGGTACTTCCGGTTTTTATCTTTTAGTGCTCTATATATGTTATATATATTATCCATATAAGCTATCTATAATAGTGTGTAATGCGCTATATATTTTAGGTTAACTCTTAGTTTATCTTTATTCTTAAGTTTAAACCTATACCTAGTTAACCTAACCACTAGTATCTCTATTGTGGGTACTAAGATTTATTGTTTACTTTTTTAGTCCCTAGATCCCTCTTCTAGGTTCCTAAACGTTATAATTAATACCCCTTTAATATGACTTATACGTTTTTCCGTAATAGGTTGGTCTTAAACAACTTTTTTATCTAGCCATATATAAAAATCTTCCTATTTATTATTATGTTATTGCCTATACCACTTTCTATATAACTAGTTTAGTGTGTATGGTCTATCTATTAGAAAGTACCTTGTTATTACTATATTATAATATCCTTTGGTATATCTTTCTTTAAATCTAGTTAGGATATCTAGATTCTCTTCTTATTCCAGTTTATCTAACTATTTTGCCCTAGGTGTCCCTGTGCTTGGCCTATTAGTAACTCTTTATATAGGTGCTCTGTCCCTTATATAACCTAGTATAGCTAACCTCTTATCTAGCTTTTACTCTTACTATGTAATGATTTTTGTTCTAAACTTATTTATAGTTTCTTATTTTCTGCGTCTTGTAGCTAGATCTTTATAGTTACCTTACTTTTTAATCCTAGTATTAACTGTTTAATCTTTAGGCTAAATACTACGTTTACCTAGGATTGCTAATATTCTTATTTATTCCCTAAACTTATAGTTCTTAAACTTGCGCCCTATACTTATTTGTTTGTCTATAAACTAAGTAGCTGCCCTTTCCTATTAATTTTTGTCCGTTGTGGGTCCTTAGGTATATCTTATCTTATCTTAAGAATCTTAAGCCTGTGGCCTTTTACCTTTATTAAGTGATAAGCTAGCACTAGTAGTTGTCTACTTACTTAGTTTCTTCTAAATATTGCTCCTATTATCTTATAAAGTAATGGAAATTATATCTAATGGTGTTATAATATCCGTTACTAAACCCTATTCTGTAATAGTCTTAGTTTTTACTTCTGTTTTAACTTCTCTAAGGTCTGTATACTTCTAGTAAGCTACCTTTATTGCCTTATTATTAGTAAATGCTTTACCTATATTAAATTTATTGTCTTTAATATCCGATCTATAAGCTGGTTTATTGGTTCCTTTAAACTTAGATAATAATAGCTCCTATAGCTAATAGCTTGCGCCGTACTTGGCGTCCTTATAAATTTGGCATGCGTTGTTGTAATAATACATAAAACTGTTAATTAAATATTCTTTTGTTCCTTGTAGTGTACTATTGTCCCTCTATATATATATGCTGTCTGCTGGCCTGGTTCCATTTACTACGTAATTACTCTAACTACCTCTATAGTCTCTGGCGAAATGACCTTATTTTCCACAATTTATGTAAGCCCTATTTTTAAACTATTTTTCTTGTTGTGGAGTCTGCCTAAACGTCTTTTGCTGCTAAGATCTTTAGTTTAGCCTCTGCTCCTAGGTCCTTTAATTACTAGATCCTTAACCTTTAGGTTTCTATAGTTTCTTTTCCCACCTTTAGGTTTCTTTAGTACCACTTAGGTCTATTAACTCTGCGCTATTCCATAGTTTTTAACTCTATGTCTATTGTTGCGTACTCTGCGCCTTATACGACTATAAAACTCTGTCTTGCCCTTTCTTAGCTTGTTCCCCTTAATAGATCCTATTATTAATCTTTATTAACTGGTTTATTAACTTCCTTAGAGTATCTGCATCTTCTATTAGGATAATTGCGTCCTAGACTTTAGCCTTAAGTCCTTACTTATACTATGCTATAAGTGCCCTATTATTCCACTTAACCTATATAGCTAGTGTTTAAAACTGCGTTATATACTTAATTGCTGAAGTGCGTTGTACTAAGTTCTAAAGTTTTCGTTCCACTGTTGTAGTTGCTTTAGGGTCTCTAAATATTTGTATTAACCGTTCTATAAATCCGTTCTAACTTGCAAACATATACCGTATATCTAGGTTAGTAGTCGTCGCACTATTTGCTTGTATCTCTATAAGGTAAGGCTTAAACCACTCTAGAGCTCTTCCTAATAAGAATAGTCCTGCGTATACTACCTAGTCTATAGGTATTACTAACTTCACTCCTTTCTGTATAACCTTGAAATATATCTGCGTAAGAAACCCTTTAAGCTTTAACTTCTCTCCTAAGAACTGTTTAATTAAAGGTAACTTAACCTTTACTACTCTAATTCTATTAATGCGTTCTTTAAGTAGCCTGCTATTATCCTATAAGTGATTAACTATTTCTTATAACTAACCTTACGTAACTACTTAAGAATCTATGTCCGCTATACTGGTATCTCCTAACCCTAAGGTCGTGGCTGCCGTCAATGTCGTTGTAACTGGTACTCTAGGTGGCATGTTGTTCAATCTTATTCAATACCATAACCTTAGTAGTGAATGTGTAATGGAACCTTGTAGTAGGAACTACGGTAGGTCCTATTATTAGGCTAGGTATATAGGTAAGAATAAATTAATAACGTAATAATAACTGGTGGAGTAGTTGCCTAATAGATTAACTCTAATTATATTCTAAGATTTACTACAAAGAGAGAACTATCTGGGTAGGGACTGTGGTCCTTTAAATACACAACCATATGCCTAAGAAATCCCTTCGCTCTGTAAGGTACGTGTGCTCTATCTATAACCAACTACTGGTACTATGCTGTTGTCGACCCAAGATCGGACTTGCTTACTACCATCTCACTACCTCAGCTGCTTACCCCTGCATATCTCACCATTTCAGCTGCTTACCCTTGTAATTCTTGCCACCTATCTCTATTCCCTGCATCTTCCTTATATATATATAGAGACTCTAGAGCTACATTCAAAATCAAGTCGCTCACTCAATTCTCCCACACTTGCACTGTTACACTATCTACTCTGTTATAGATTATACAGATTACACAGATTACACAGATCATATCACGTGACCTTGGCTACTATTTCTTGTTATATAGTTCTATCGGATCCATCCTAGACCGTGCCTATATCAACCAACTAGCTTCCTTCGACTCTTCTCTAAGTAGTCGTAACATCGTACTTAAGCTGTCCGTAACATATTTGCCTTGCAGAAGGGGGTAAGCTTTACGTAGAGCTTTAAGCTTCGTGTAGAGCTTTGTATAGAGCCTTAAGCAGAGCTCCGTGTAGAGCTTTATGCAGAGCTTTAAGCAGAGCTTTGTGCAGAGCCTCAAGCAGAGCTTCGTGCAGAGCCTTAAGTAGAGCTTTAAGCAGAGCCTCGTGTAGAGCCTTGTATAGAGCTTTGTGCAGAGCCTTATATAGAGCCCTATGCAGAGCCTTATATAAATATATAGCGTATAGATATATATTTTTATACTAGTAATTAATTATAGGGTTTATAGAAATAATTATATAGGAAATTGTAACGTATCCTACTCTATATCACTATACGGCTAAAAAACCAGAGAGTACTTACAAACTTAAATGTCTCTTGTGTCAGGTAAAACCTGAGTAGATAGTTATATAGCCGCAAGGTACAGGCGACCCTGGGGCAACTTAGGGGTGACTCGCCTGTAAGGCATATACAGGGCACGTGCCTAGGGAAAACCCTTCCTACCTCGCACACAAACTCCTCCTTTTCCCTTAAGGATTTGTCTGTATATACAATATACCCTATTATTCCATCATTAAGCTCCCTATCTATATCCTTACCTTACATTTAAATCCTTACCAACCCCCTTAGGAGGATAGCCGGTTTAATTTTTCTATAATGCCTCTAAAAAGAAAACCAACGCCTACACCTAACGGTAATACGCTAACAATATAACTGCCAAACGCCTTAGGATCTAGTGCAGATAAAACCGCTAGAAATACACTAGTAGAATCTAAGCCACCTTTTAAACCTTAAAACAATTAGCTACCTGTAAATACTAGAGACTAGTTTGACTTATATACCTAGGCTTAACAGGAGCTTAGCAAAATTACTAGTATCCTACTAAATACTACTAATACGAAGGAGCTAGATAAGCTGGCTAAGAAAATAGCTAACTTATAGAGCATTATTAATTTAATAAAGCCCTCCCATTGCCTCTCTAGTAAAGAGCACAAGTTATATAGCAAACGTATACGCTAAACAAATCTTAACGCCCTAGTTAAGAAGTCACTACCCAATATTAGCGGTACTACTTAATAGCATTTTAACCGCTGGATTGCCGCAGTTAAGAACCAATTTAAGGTTAATAACGCTGACTATAACTATAAGTGATGTACATGCTGGGCTATTAAAGGTCTTATAAAAGAGAAGACAATTGCCTAACTAGTTTATTGCTGGCTAGGCACTAAAGATAAAGGTCCTTTACTATAAGATAAGTTTAAGACTATAGTCTAAGGCCAGATTAGGAACCCTATAGTAAGACGCTTTAATAACGCTACTATATACTATACGGCTGTTATAAAAGAGAACTAGAGGTTTAATGTCTTTCTAGCCCGTATACGTAGCTTAGAGGACCTCTTCTTATATACCCCTTTTATTAATCCTAAGTAATAGGTAGACTTTTGGTTCTTATATCTCCCAGCCTACCTATAAGCAGAGCTCTTCTACCAGAACTTCGCCTAATAGGTAAGAACCGCTAAGGACCTCTTTAATAAAATCCGCTGTGTAGAGTAATTGCTTAATACCATAAAGCTTGTGGAAGACCGCGTAAGCGGCAGCGGCAAATTATTGCGTATAAAACGCGGTCGCAGTATAGGCTCCGTAGAGTTAGGTTTAGGGAACAGAGCCTAAAAAGGGTAACGCTTTAAGTAAACGTCTAGGGAGAACACCTAAAAGCTAGAGGGCTTAGGGGACCCCCTAGACGCTAGTGCTACGCACGCGAGTTAAAAGAGACCCGCAGGTAACCACTATAAAGAATACTAGAAGCAAGCTAGTAAAGACAAGTTAGGCCAGCTTTTGGAAAACCCGAAGCCCTAATAGCGCATCTCTCTTAACTGCAACTAGTGTTACGGCGCTGGTACGCGTCACCTAGTCAGGGGTTCGCTTACGCCTTGGCGCGTGTATATAGACGTGTCCGTTCCACGACCTTCTTCTTCTCCTTAGTTTTAATATCCTCGTCGATAGACAATCCAATTGTACAGGCTTGCATACGTTCTTTACGGCGCTCGTGCCTCGATTAACTGTGTCGCTGTGACATTATATTAAAACTCCCTATTTCGTATGAAGGCTTGGGCTCATGGTTTATTGAATTATTGTTATTATTTATCGTTATTGAATCATCGCTTAAAGCATTATTGAAGTCCTATAGTTGTATAGGCACCCCTTATAGACTTATTGGTTTATTGGTTTATTGATTCTCTAATTTGACACCCTATAGCTTACCTTGTAGGCCTCTTATTGGAACCGCCCTACTCCGACCTTTTATTAATTTTATTTTTATATTTTCCTATTTCTTTCTTACCTTCGTTATGGACCCTTAACTACAGCAGGTTATTAGCGCTGTATAGGCCAACCTTTAGCTAGTATTCGACCGTCTGCAAAACGACATTAATTAGCTACGGGTTGAGAACTAGCAACTACGCGCAGAGCTGCTTTAACTTCGCTCTACCGCTACTACTCCTACCTTATATAGGAAGCCACGGCTCCCAGATCCTATGAAGTTCGACGGCAAGCAATACAAGTTTAAGGTCTGGTTGCTAGAAATTAAGGCAAAGCTTTAAGTGGACGGAGAAGCTATTAGGGACAGTATAGCACAGTTCTACTATGTGTACAGCAATCTTGAATCCTTAGTACAAGCGATGGTTCTCCCTTAGCTGTCGCACGTAGAAAAGCAGAAGAGCTGGAACTATTAGATAATTCTAAAATAGCTAGAGAGGGTTAATGACAACCCTAATGCAGTACAAGAAGCAGAGGACGCTCTTTAGATAATTAAGTAGGGAGATTAACCTCTCCTAGGCTATATAGCTAAGTTTGAGCGCCTGCTATATGAAGCAAAGGGTTAAGGTTGGGCAGATGCGAATAAGATTATCGCCTTTTGATCTGGGCTGTCTCCAGTCCTTTGTAAAGCCCTTTCGCATTAGCTTAACCTGCTAACTACCTACTTAGCTTTTATCTTAGTAGTTTAGCAACTCTCTTGCCGCTAGGGTTTATACGGAGCTAGTTAACCAACCCCCTATTAAAGTTTAAACAAGGATCAGATGGATCTCTCGGCAGTTGATATTTATGCCCTTATAACTACCTCTTAGCGAGCTCAATCAACCTCCCCCGCAAGAAGAGAAGAGTGGCGAATCTTGGGTAGATGTGTTCGCTGCGGATCCTCTGACTATTGGATTAACCACTGTCCGCTAGCACCTGTAAGAAATTGGTTAACCTCCCCTAGGGCCCGTTAAAGGTTTACTCCACAGGAAGAGAGCGTTAACGAGGTTATATTGGACGCGGAGTTGGAAGATAGCTTTAAAGACCGCTGGGAGGACAGGCCTCTTTCTCCTTAGTATAGCCAACTGTACCTAGAGAACAAAGCTTGAGGGCAAGCTTTTTTGAAGGGGGGGGTAATGTTACGGCGCTGGTACGCGTCACCTAGTCAGGGGTTCGCTTACGCCTTGGCGCGTGTATATAGACGTGTCCGTTCCACGACCTTCTTCTTCTCCTCAGTTTTGATATCCTTGTCGATAGACAATCCAATTGTACAGGCTTGCATACGTTCTTTACGGCGCTCATGCCTCGATTGACTGCGTCGCTGTGACAACTAGGGCCTAATATAGAGGGAGAGAAGAAACATATTGTGGTATATATTGCAATAGATACGCCCTAGGGTGAAGTCCGCCTATATTACTTATACAATAATGGGTGCCAAATTAACCTTATTAACCAAGACGTTGTCTATAGGTTTAACCTACCTATAAGCTACGCGCTACATTTATATAAACCTATTGCACGTTTCCTTAATAGCAACCAGATAATAATCTGGGATGCTTATTATTGGTAACACAAGGTGATATCACGTAGTTACAGTTTGTAGCTAGTATGATGTTGTTGTTGTTCTATATCCCTTTATTGGAATGAGGAAGGGCGAGGAGCCTAAGACTCCTCACCACGCTAGTGCCGCGGCGTCACGTGACGACCGCTTGCCTTATTCCCGACACTTATAATCTAACGGTCACCACTAGTGACTCCTAGGGTACCCCTCGCACCATCGGCCCCCAGACCTTTTAGGGTGGCTTATTTAATAGTTATAATATAGTTCTTAGATGGGATTGGCTTACGGAAGCAGATTTATTAATTAGCTTTTAATCTAGATAATTTGTCTAGGGTACTTTAGACCCTAAACGCCTCTAAATAGTTATCCTTAATATACTCCTAGTAGACATTAAGGCTGGCGAAATAGTCTATTTGCTATAGCTAGAAGATTCCCTCTTTACCCCAGTCGCGAATATAATAGAGGACCTGTTGTTACTGGCAGTAAGTACCTATATAGACCCTCCGGATATAGAGATACCGGTTATAAACACAATAGAGGACCTGTTATTACTGGTAGTAAGTACCTATAGAGACCCTCTGGTGCTAGCGCAGATTACCTTAACTTAGGGGGGAGGTAATTAAAACCCCAAAACTATTAAGTATACTGCAGTAGAGCTATATGCACTCTTAGTGCGAGTATATCTATAAAATGTATATCGGCCACACCCTTCTCTTTACTGGCTCCTGGAAGCACACTACTATATAATGGTTGCCTTAACCTCTATAGACCCTGGCCTGCCAGATATATATAAAGAGGAGATTAATGTCTTCTCTAATAAGCTAGCAAGTATACTACCTTAGAACTCTAAGTACAACTATATAATTAACTTAGAAGAAGGTAAGACACCACTATAGATACCCATCTATAACCTCTTATAGAAAGAGTTGCAGATCTTACGGGAGTACCTAAAGAGTACTTTTAAGAAGGGCTGGATTAGGCCTAGCAAGTTACCTACTAGAGTGCCCATCCTCTTTATACCAAAAGTAGAAGGTATAATGTGGCGCTATACTAACTATAGACGCCTAAACAAGATCACGATTAAAAACTAGTACCCCCTACCACTAGTTAGCGAACTCTTTAATAGGCTTAGCTATATAAAAATATTTACAAAGCTAGATCTTTATAATACGTACTATAGAATTCGCATTAAAAAGGAAGATAAATGGAAGACCGTATTTAAGACACGCTATAGTCACTTTAAGTACCTAGTAATGCCCTTTAGTCTTGCTAACGCCCCTATAACTTTCTAGAGCTATATTTAAAAAGCTCTAGGAACCCTAGTGGATACTATCTACGTAGTTTACCTAGATAATATTCTTATCTACTTAAATAATAAGGATAAGCACGTTAAGCATGTTAAGTAGGTACTGCAATAGCTCCGCGCTTAGGGCCTATATACCAAACTGTTAAAATATATCTTTTATACTAAGAATGTTAAGTTTCTAGGCTTTATTGTTATACCTAATGGTATTATAATGGATCTTACCTGTGTAAAAGTATTAAGGAATGGCCTAAGCCTAAGTCCTATAGGGACATCTAGGTCTTCCTTAGCTTCGCCAACTTCTATAGGCGATTTATCTGGAACTACTTAGATACTACATACCCCCTATATATACATCTTGCACGGGCACATTGCAACCCAATGTTAGATAGGGAGAAGAAAAAGTAGAAGCGTAAGAAAGGGCCTACTAAATAGTATTAACCCTGGTCCTAGCCTAACAACGCTTAGCAGGCGTTTTGTAAGCTATACGCTGCGTTTACGCAGGCTCCTCTACTTTGCTACTTTAACCCTAATTTACCTCTAATGGTAATTACTAACACTTCTAATTACGCCTATAGCAGTATACTTCTGCAGCCTTTTAGGTAGGGAGATTAACTCTACTGGCACCTAATTACTTATTATAGTTAGAAGCTTACTGGCCTAAAAGTGCGGTATAATACGTATAATAAGGAACTACTTGCTATAGTGTAATGCTTTAAGACGTAGCGCCACTACCTTAAGCACGCCGTATATATAACACGCGTGCTCTACAATTATAATAATCTTAGGTACTTTATAACTATAAAGAGCTTATCTGCTTGTTAGGCCTAGTACGCCAAGGAACTAGCTAAGTTTAATTTTAAGATTAAATATAAGCTAGGTAAAGCAAATCCCGCTAATACACTATCCTGGCGCCTAGATTATGCTAAAGGCTTTAAAAATAGCAGCAAGAGGATAGTCCTTAATGCTATGCTACCTACATTACAGCAAAAGTTGTGGGTTATAGGCCTTATGGGTAGCCCTAGTGCTACTACACTAAACTAGCGAGTAGCATATATGCAGTATGCGAGCGACCCTTGCGAATATGGCGCTAGCGGACTAGGGTATCCTACCATTCTCTCTAAGACCTCCTTAACTGGCCTAATGGTGTTTAACCCTAGGGAAGATCCCTTAGCCTAAGCAATGGTCCCCTATAATAACCTGGTAAGTCACCTACGTATTACACATTACTTCGCTAGCACTAACTTTACGCAGAGTCTTATGCCATAGCAAGAGGTAGTAGTAGCTGCCTTAGCTAAAACAGCGTTTACGGAATACCCCCCTAAGCTACTAGTTAATTTTATTTATAGAGTATAAGAAAGGGACGCCTTTACATACTCTATATATAATTAGTTAACCCAGGGATAGGTTCCTACTAGTAATAAGAACTATACCCTTAACAATTAAGGACTCCTAAGGCAAAATAATAAGGTTTAGGTGCTAAATTATATACTACTATAATAGGAGATCCTTAAGCAGAATTATAATAATCCTATAGGTGGCTATTATGGATTCAACTATACCTGCAAGGTAATTGCGCGGAAGTATACTTAGGATGGCCTTACTAAAGATCTCCGCGAATACCTAGATAATTATTATTATTCATTGCTTAACGTCCGATTCGGATCCCTGTTGGGCCCACGCGGACTACTCCTTATATATATGTGGGGAGAAAACTCTATTTGAGAAAACCCCATGATCCGTCTCCCCGCCTTTTAGGGCTCGCTTATAAGTTGCCTGCGAGTTACCAGTGGTGCTCTACTACCTTACTTTTTGACCTTTTTGGGAACCACTGCTGCCGTAACAAACCTACGGACGCGCTAGTATTACACACTATACTCTACTCCTGTAGAGTTATTAGGGGGCGCCTATTACTCACCCCTTTGCTTTCTATTGCTATTTCCTTTGCAACCTAGAACTAGTCTAGCACATTTTGGCCAATAAGCCACTGGGTAGCCGCCTTAAGGCCTTTCTGTATTGAGAGCAGTGTATTATAGTTTTCTGTGCTAGCTGCTAAGAGCATTACTTCTCGGCTGGTGCGTAAGGGGCATAACAGTATTACGTGTTTTGGTGTCTGTCTTGGCTAGCCACATTCGCACCAGGATATATTTGTATTATAGAGCTATAAGAGTTATATATAAAGCAGAGTTGCGGAGGCCCTCTTGCCAGGGCCCTCTACTATAGTTTTCCACTTTAGACGCCTATACGTCTGTCTGCTTCTATAGCAGCTAGCTAACTAAAACTAGCCACTGCCTATATGCACCTGATTTGCTCTATAAGCCTATCCTTACAGCCTGCCCCTGCCTAAATAGACCGACACGCGCGTCCGTCCTTTTAGGCTATACAGACAGTGTTGTTAATAAGGTATTAATCCTTCCTCTAAGATAGGTCCACCAGGAGTCAGAGCCTAGTAAAGGGGTAAGGTTCCTAGAGTTGTCCGTTACTGCCATTATATACCACACCCCACAGCTATTGCTGCTTCGCGTTACCTGTAACGCTCTTATAACAATAGGCCGACCGTGTCTTATAGGCGTGGGCCCATAATAACTCAACGCCGCGCAGCTATTGTCCCTTAGCTGCCTACTAACTAAACTTGTTGTCCTCCTATTTTAACCAACACCTGTATCTAAGTCCGTTTCAGCCTATCCTATGGGTCCGTTCCAGGTCCATTCTAGGTCCGTTCTAGAGGATTAACGTTGTAGGATTAACGTCGTAGGATTAACGTTGCCTCGTTAATAGGTGGATTAACGTCGCTAAATGTGGTTAATGGTGTTAAGATTCTTCCTATGCCCTCGCTGCTGTAGTAGTCTTAGAGCGGAACAAGTATAGAGGTGCCCTATTGTCCCCTTAGACCTATCGCTTCTGCCAGCAAGTATAAGCGCTGGCTTATAGCCCTAGATCGGTCGTCTAGGTAGAGAGACGTTGGGTAGTTTTTAAAACGATTCCTCTGTTCTTCTGTGGTGTTTTTTAAGTCTTGGCACGCCAAGACCCGCGAAAACTCTGCTGTTCTAATGGCGTCAAGGACTGAGCATTCGAAAGCGCCCTCTAGCCACGACGTAACGCCGCTGTATTAGTAACAGACGAGATCCTCACTCTTAGCTTGACCATGCGGACAAGATGAGACGGAAAAGAACCCCTATAGGACAGTATGGGTCGGATCTCGATTTTGGTGTTCTTTTTTCCCTAGATAATTATAATACCTACTAACGCTATAAATTGCGCCGTTATAAACCCTATAGCAAGCTATAGCCTCTCTAGGTCCCTATCTAAGCCTAGTAATATTACTTACTTAACTTTATTATAGATCTCCCTAAGTCCAAGACTTTTAATGGTGTAGAGTATAACTCTATTTTTATCCTTATAGATCGTTTTATAAAGCTAGTGCGCTACTATCTAGTATATAAGATAATTAATACTACATAACTTGTAAAACTCTTATTTAGAGTCTTTACGTAAATAGGGCCTCTAGATAATATTATCTCTAATAGGGGTAGCGTATTTATAAGTAAATACTAGAGCACTATGTGCTACTATCTACACGTTTAACGTAAGCTTAGCACTACATTCCACCTATAGATAGATAGTTAAACGGAATATTAAAACTAGGAGCTTAAGGCATACCTGCGTATATTTACAAACTAAGAATAGTTTAATTGGGCCTCCCTACTTAATAAAGTAGCCTTTGCCTATAACTTTAAGGTCTATACTATAATAAAGCGTTCCCCTATTAAGCTCGCCTATGGCTAGCTACTAAATATCCTAGATAGAGTCCTGGACGGCGTCTAAGACGCCTAGTAAGGTAGGGAGGGATCTAAGTTAATAAATGTTAAACTTATAAAGACGCACCTATAGCGCCTGCGCCTTACACGTAAGGCAGTGGTAGCGTTAATAATGCACGCCTAATAGCTTTAGGTAAAATACTATAATTGTTACTATTTAGCTAAGTATTTTGCCGTTAGTAAATAAGTCCTGCTCTCTTTCAAGAACATCCGTACAAAACGTCCCTATAAGAAGCTTAACAGTAAGTTTATAGGACTATTTTAGATTCTAAAGCGTGTAGAGTAGTAAGTATATAAGCTAGAGCTTCTACCTGCTATAGCACAGCTCTACCCAGTCTTTTATATCTCCTTACTAGAGCCTTATAAGTCACGCCCTAGGTTTTAACCCCTAGCAGTAAAAGAGCTTAAGGAAGGCAGCTGGGAAGTAAAAGCAATTATCGCCTACTAGGATTATGCTAGATAACCGCAGTACTTTATTAAATAGCTAGGATGGCTAAATAAGTATAATAAATGGAAATATAAAATAGAACTTAAGAATTGTTAATAACTACTAGATAAGTACTATAAGCGGAATACCCTAGCCTTGCAGCTAAAGCGTAGGCAAAAAGTAAGCGCTGCTGCTGTCACGGCACTGACCTGTCATATACTGTCTCGTACTGTTTCCTACTGTTGGCTGGCCCACTATTAGCGCCTTAGCGGGCTGGCCCTACTATTTGTGTATAATACCCCCTTTCTATCTTCTTCTCCTCTTTATACCATAATGTAGTTATTTAGCTTACTTGCATTACAGTACTATGACAGTTTATGGTATCTCTAATTGCGCCCTATTGCGACCTTTGTTTTTTCCCTCTTCTTAAGTATACTGTCTCCGTTTTCCCAGTGTAATCGCGACCCGGCGTGACCGATAATACTATACTATAGTCCTAGATAACCCTAGCACAGTCCTAGACAATCTTAGTATAATCTTAGATAATTTTAGTACAGTTATAGACAATCTTAGTATTATAGCCAGCCTTATAGATTTTAATTGCCTTACCTAGATCTCTTAAAATGGGCGACTATAATATAGATAATACCCTGTTGACGAACTTACGCGAAGTGCTTGCCTGCCTCTTTGATACCTCCCACACCTATATTGCCTGGGTAATTAGGAATGGCCCGGAGTACCCTAAGGGCCTTAATATGGCAGGAACCTTCTAGCACCTTTCTATATGTACAACCTTTTTAACTAGCGTTGAGAACGGCCTCCAAGCCGTCTACGATAAAGGCTGAACTATAAAGTCTTAACTTGAAGAAGCTTAGTATAGAATTAACTCCCTTAAGATGTTTGAACTATGTGTATAATAAAACGAATAATAAGCTCTTATATACACTAAGACTATATAAAGTCTAAGCTTTTAGATTACTATACTCACCTAGACTATTGCTAAGAAGAATATAGCTACTGGCTCCCCTCTTCTAACTGAGCCCCGTAGAAAAAAGTATGAAGTAAAAGATCTAACCCTATTTAATGGTAAGGGATCACTAATTGAAAAACAAGAAAAATTTAAGATATAGGAAATAAAGATCTAAGGCGTTTTTTAAAGAGATGTAAAGTGCTTTAAGACTCCAATGGACGAAATCCTCTATATATTAGATATGCTAATAGATAAGGCCTATAACTATGTTAAGCATGGCCTTGATATACTATATATATACCTAAACAACTTAAGCAAATGGACCTTCTCCAACCGAGAGTCTATGCTCGTGTATATAAGGAAGCACTATAAGACTATTGATATAACCTAAGCGGCTAAAAATAAGTTGGATACCTTAAGCTAGGGCGAGCGTAACTACTGGTTCTGGAAAGTAGAGCTTAATAAGTTAATAATTAAAGCAAATAAGACTAAGGAACAAAAAGTGGACTTGCTTAAGAAGAATATTTTACTAAAGATGAAAGACCTAGCTCTTACCCTTAGCTATAAGATCGGCGATGCTGACTATGAAGGCTAGAGTAAGTAGATGGACGTGTTTGCTTATAACCTACAGAACTATGCCTATTATATAAAGCTGAATACCGCTAAGCTAAGTACCGCTGGCGGCTATCGACCTATATTACCTAATAATAACACCTTAGTACTGGTACTATAGAATGACCTAATGGACCTTAACGCTGTTAAATTTGGTAGTGGTAGTAGTAGCCTCCCTAACGACGTCTGAAGACACTATATGGATAATAGACTCTGTATAGCATGTGGTTAACCTAGCTACTAGAAAGATGCTTATAACCCTAGGGCGAACCTAAATCCCCTTCTGATGCTACCGCGCTAACCCCCTCCTAGCCGCGGCGGATTCTTTAGCAGAGGGGATAGCAACTAAAACGGTAACCGCGGACGAGGATGTGAGTTCGGATATAGAAACCCGCCCCCGTAATAGCCTTCCCTAATACAGCCCCAGCTGATGGTCCCATACGTAAACTACGGATAAGTGCTCTGTGTTGCTACCAATTATAAGACCGGCTATGTTATTGGTAAAGTACCCTCTAGTATATATACACCGTTGGAGACTAATATGTTAGGATATACTAGCTAAGACTATAGCCACCAGCCAAGCCCTATAAGTTAGTTATTAAAAGGCCAACCCTTAGACTAAGTCGCCTCTAAGGGTTAGAACTATATGGGGAGGAGGATAAAAGGATTAGATCTATACTACTAGATTAGTTAGATCTTGTTTTAAGTTAACTGCCACTTAACCTTAGAACAGTAAATAACGATAGAAATGCTATCCTTATTTAGACCTACCTCTCCTTACTGCGTAACCCACTCCTACAAGTTTTCATTAAAATAGTAAGCCTCGTTAATACCGGTAGTATAGCACTAGCATTTGCAGACGAAGACTTGCTTATAAAAAAGCATAATATTATAACGAAAAGACTCCTAGTTCTAAAACCACTCCGCCTTGCTAATAGACTCCCATCCAGCTTTATTACCCACTACTTTATAGCAAAAATGATAATCGGCTACTATATAGAATCTATGCTTTTCTATGTTACGAAATTATTACCCTCTATATTAGTAATTCTTGGAATGCCCTAGCTTAAAAAACACAACCTAAGGGCAGACTTCCCCGCTTTAGAGCTTAAGTTTAACTCTAATTACTATGCCTATAACTGTCTCCTATGGCACATTCCCGATTGTGACCGAGTAGTACTATGTAGACGCATTGCAAGGCTAACGCTTAGATACCGTTAGCTGATAGTAAAAGAGGTGCCTAATACTAGTAACCTAATATACGCAATAAACGAAGCGGAGATTTTGGAAGACTGGACTACTGCCCTGTCCCTAAAAAAATAAATACTGCCAGAACTATAAGTCCCCTATATATACCCGCTTAACCTAGGTTAGCTAATAAGACACCCAACTTTAAGTTATTTGCTATACGTATATGCGACCGCACGTATAATAGCTAAAGATGTTATAGCTAAGACTAAAACCAGAGTAATTAAGACCTCCCCCCTATAACGCCCAACCTCACACCTGTCTCCTGCGCGTACTATATAGGGCCGCCGCCTTATTTCCGCCCCCCTGGGCCGACCGAGCCGTGCTAGCCTAGCTGTAGCACCGGAGAACTAGATACGCCCCAACCTGGACAATATTAGATATACTCGTGCCGTTAATTTCACCCAGTTCTGTAAACAAAAAGATATAAAGGTGATGAGGATCTATATAGCGGAGCTAGTAGAACTAGTTAAATAAGAAGAACACCAATAGCTGCTTAAAGAGCTGCCTATAGGCCTAATAGAAGTACTAAACCTATTAGAAAGATCTTTCCGCTGGCTGGTAGAAGGTGACTATATAATAGAGAAAGCCTATAAAGCGCTACCCCCTTATTTTTATAACTTCCTTAAGATAAACCTAAAAACTAAGCCTGAGTTTTTACGCCGAAAGATAGTTAATACTAATGTTGAGAAATTCCTAAAAGGCAAACCAGGATTAACCTGTGAAGATATTCTATAACGCTTACTAAAAGAGTTTTGTGAATATATTAAACACTTCCTTCCTAAGAATATAGATAAGCTGCCTTTTTACCAACTATGGGACTATAAAATTGAGATTATGCCCGGAAAGTAGGCCCTATATTATAAGAATAGACCACTCTTACCCGCTAAATTTAGTTGTGTAAAGAAATGGATTAACGAGATGCTGGATAAGGGTTTTATCTGTAAATCGACCTTACTAGCCGCCATACTACTTCTCCTTGCTGCGAAACCTGGTGGTAGTGTGTAAATCTGCTATAACTACTGAGGCCTAAATATAGTTACTATTAAGAATTGGTACCTATTGCCACTAATTTATAAGACACTTGATGTACTCTATGGTGCCAAGTACTTTACTAAGCTCGACGTAATTGCTGCGTTTAACTAGATCTGGATTGCGGAAGGTTATAAGTGGCTTATAGTATTTATTACCCGGTTTGGACTCTATAAGATGTTAGTTATACCGTTTGGTTTTTATAATGCGCCCGCTATGTTCCAGAACTATATTAACTATGTTTTATATAACGCCCTTAATGACTACTGCACTGCCTACTTTAATAATGTCCTTGTTTTCTCTAAAATACGCACTAAGCACACTAAATATGTAAATGAAGTTATCCAGAAACTTGGCAACGCCGGATTATAGATTAATATTAATAAGTCTGAGTTTTATGCTACTAAAATAAAATATCTTGGCTTAATTATTTTAACTAATGGCATAACTATGGACCCTAAGAAGGTGCAGGCCTTATAGGAATAAAAGGACCCGACGTTAATTAAAGAACTATAGCAATTTCTTAGCTTCGCGAACTTTTACTAACAATTTATCTAAAGCTACTCCGTAGTTGTTGAACCCATGACTAGGCTATTAAAGAAGAGTACTAATTGGTTATGGGGCCCTGATTAAGCACAAGCCTTTTAGATACTAAAAATAGCGTTTACTATAGCACTGGTCCTAGCATACTATGACTATATAAAGAAAACCGTAGTAGAGACAGACGCCTTAAACTAGGCTTTAGGAGGAGTGCTTTACTAAGCTGGTAAAGATGGTAAACTTAAGCTAGTCGTATTCTTCTCTGCCAAGCACTCCGCCCTGGAATGTAACTATAAGATATACGATAAGGAGCTCCTAGTAATTATAAAAGTACTAAAAGAATGGCGCCCTGAACTATAAGGAACCGAGCAACTGTTTGAGATTATTATGGACTATAAGAACCTCTAGACCTTTATAATAACAAAATAATTAAACTAGCGCTAAGTCCGATGGGCTAAGTTCCTCTTTTAGTTTAACTTTGTTATTACCTATAGGCCTGGCACCAAAGCTACAATCCTAGACGCTCTTAGCCGTCTTTTAGGCGTAGTACCTGCTGATGCTGGTGACGAATGTCTACGATACCGAGACCGCGTTGTTTTACTATAAAAAAAAGTTAACCCTGCTATCCTAGAAGAGCTGCTGAGCAAATCCTAAGACTAGAGCGTTGAAGACTTTATTGCAGTAATGGACCCAGAGCCTAAAAAAAAACCCCTTGAGGAGCTTATTAAGAATGCCTATAAGGAGAATGAACTCGCTAGGGATATGTTGGCTGCGCTATGTGAATGGGAAGGCCGTAAAGCACGTTGCTGGCCTAAGCAGATTAGGAAGTTACTCCGCTGTGATAAATCTAAATGTTTAATTGTCGACGGCCTGATTTACTATAGGAATTGAGTATTTATCCCTAATTTACCTAAACTCTGACTAGAAGTTGTACACTGTACGTATAATTTGGGTCCTGTGGGCTACCTAGGCTGCGTTAAGACGCTGGACCTCCTTAATTGAACCTATTGGTGGCTAGGTATTTTATAGTTTACGGCTACCTTTGTAAAAGACTGTGCTCTTTGCTTCTGTATAAAGACCCCACGCTTAGCACCGCCTGGTTTCCTAAAACTACTAGAACTACTAGTCCGCCTATAGACCGATATCTCTATTGACTATGTCGTCGACCTGCCTAAGTGCCTTTATAACGGCAAAATATATAGATATATCTTTGTCGTTGTTGACCGCCTAATAAAGATAAGACACTTTATTCCTGTTACTGGCCTAGATACTAAGGAGCTTGTTAAAGCATTTATCCACACTGTTTATAAGTTATACGGCGCTCCAAATACTATTGTTTCTGATAGAGGCTCTTTATTCGTTTCTAACTTTTGGTGTTGCCTAAACTAGCGCCTAAAGGTAACCCTAAGCCCTAGTTCTGTATGGCACCCTAAAATAGATAGCTAAACTGAGATTATTAATGCAGTAATGAATAAGTACCTATGTGCCTTTGTGAGCTTTACCTAAGACAACTGGGTAGATTAGCTCCCCCTTGCCGAGTTTGCCACAAATAACTAGATTAATAAGACTATAGGAATCTTACCGTTCTTTGCTAACTATAGCTATAACCCATGTCTAGGCGTTGAACCAGCGGGCCCCCAGCTATTAGCCCTGTCTATATATGCAAAGAAGGAGTACCTATAAGCTAATACTATTACTAACCGCTTTGAGCGTATTTTAACCTAGCTTAAAGCCCTAGCTTGTATCTCCTAGCAATGCTATAAAGATAACGCTAATATAAAACGAGACGAAGGTATAATATTTAAAAAGGATGATATGGTTATGGTTAGCCTTGAAAACATAAAGACTAACCGGCCTAAGAGGAAGTAGGATAATAACTGGGATAAACCCTGGCCCGTCCTAGCTGCCTATAGAGGAGTAGTTGTAGTTGACCTCCTGGACTATATCCGCGTTAATAAGTCTTTCTATACTTTAAAAGTCCGCCTTTAGTTCCCTGAAGAGATCTCTAGTTAAGTATATATTAATAAAGAGGAACGTTGTAATGTTATAGGAAGGATAGCCGAAAGAGATAATAATAGTAATATTACGGATAAGTAGGAATTTGAAAAAATTCTTAATGTATATAATAAATAAATGGACAAGTATGGCCTAATATATTGTATTAAGTGGAAGTATTATAATGAAGAAACTTGGGAACCTAAGAAGTCCCTAAAAGGGTGCGAGCGCGCACTATATAAGTTCTATAAACAATACCCTAAGAAGCCCAGACCCCCAGACTGGGTATGAGATAAGGAAAAGTTACGCTAAGGTTATAGCCGACCACGATATTAATTTATGGTGGTTAAGATGTTATAGAACTTTGACCGCTGGTTAAAGTTGTCTAATTAGCCAGATTCTTGCTAAGGAACGCCGCGAAACGCCACGCAGATTAATTTTGGTGGCGGTGTAGAGTTCTGCTGACTTTATTTACTGAACTAACTAATTAGGATTTTCTATCCCTGGAATAGAAAATCGCCATTGGCTTGGCTAAGGGCGGTAAGCGGAACCAATATCTTCGCGATGAAAACCAGCCCCCGCGCATTACCTGTTTTTAGAGTTATTTGTTTAGTTTGGGGACCAAACCTTCTAGGGGAGGGGAGTACTGTTACGGTATTGACCTGTTGTACACTGTCTCGTACTGTTTCCTACTGTTGGCTGGCCTACTATTAGCGCCTTGGCGGGCTGGCCCTACTATTTGTGTATAATACCCCCTTTCTATCTTCTTCTCCTCTTTATACTATAATGTAGTTATTTAGCCTACTTGCATTACAGCACTGTGACAGCTGCTAAGATATAACCTATATAAAAGTAGAGCAGAGGACGTCCTAAGGGATTAAAGAATAAGCTAATGCTTATAATAAGAACTATAGTATATATATGGAGTAAAATATGATTTATTAAGATCCTATATAAGCCACACTCTAATACAACCTGGCTATGCCGGCAACTTACAGGTAAGGCTACGGTGTATGCTAATAACAAAGCTTAATTTATAAAGCACCCTTTATAGACCTAGTCCGTTACTCTATACTAGCTTAGCAGATTATTATATTAGAGAATAGGTCTACTTAACTAGGGTTTAAAACCTACTGGTAACCTACTAGCAGTAACCTATACTAATAACTTATATACTATTCTACGTATATGCTATACAGATAACGCGTAAGGCTAAAGTATAGGTTAGCAGCGGATTTAATGGGTATATAGCCTTACTATCTATAAATCTGGCTATATATAAGTAACCTATAACCTACCCGCGAAGTATATACGGCGCTATGCCGGTATAGCGTAAGGCTAAAGCAGGGTTAGCGGCGGATTTAACAGGCACACAGCCTTACTGTTTATAAATCTGGCTGTATACAAATAACCTATAACCTACCCGTAAGGTACTAGCAACCTGCCTATATAAGTAAGCTTTGGAATATTTCTAGTCTACTAAATTTAGGTAATAGTATTAAGCTCTATAGGCTCTACCCGTTAAATAGACCAATTAGGATTTTCTACGCTAGGCATATAAAATTACTACTGGCTTAGTTAAATGCGGGGGAGTCTTAGCAAGGCAAATCTAACCAATTAGACAACTTTAACCGCCGGTTAAAGTTCCTTAACATCTTTGCGCCGCGTATATATACCACCTATCCCTCTATACGCAAAATTAAGACACTCTTCCCCCTCTAAATTTTTTCCTTATTAAGGTTTTTTATAGGGTTTTATTAAGGCTTAAGTATATAAAGGATTGGGGACAATCCTTTTAAAGGGGAGGGAATTGTTAGGTGAAACCTAAGTAGATAGTTATATAGCCGCAAGATATAGGCGACCCTAAGGTAACTTAGGGGTGACTCGCCTGTAAGGCACGTGCAGGGCACGTGCCTAGGGAAAACCCTTCCTACCTCGCACACAGACTCCTCCTTTTCCCTTAAGGATTCGTCTGTATATACAATATACCCTATTGTTCCATTATTAAGCTCCCTATCTACATCCTTATGTTATATCTTGCGGGATCTAATATATATACTCTTATAGAAATTATATAGATATTTATTTATTTATTTATAGTAAGGCTAATAATACTATATAGCTCCTAAATCTAGGGCTAGATAGTAAGGTATTAGTAAAAAGCTCCCTAGCGCTATTAGCTAAGGTATAAAACTAGTACCTATATAGAACTATAGAGGCCTATAGGAGAATATAACGCGCCGTACTAGAACATAAAGTAGTAGTTCTATTACTGGACTTATATATTAATATAACTACTATATAGAGAATAGTTATAGTATAAGGCTACCTAGTAGAAGAAAATATACGCTAAATACTAAAGCGTATATAAGGAACGAGATATATATAAGGAGCGAGGGCCCCTTAAAGGGGTAATACGCCTAAGTATACTAGTTAGAAAGCCCTTTACCTATAAGTAGTAAAGAGAGAAAAGAAAATACAGAAACTACTAGCTTATTAAATGGAGACCTAGCGCCGTACTAGTAGAGTATTACTATAGTAATAGAGGATAGGGGGCTAATAGTATAGATAGAGATCTACTATACTTATTATAAGATAGG
>Ga0307507_10003974_pt1 | contig 27186 bp, 20 predicted proteins | sample 7_EM_MG_FD_207223 | JGI IMG/M metagenome (GOLD analysis project Ga0307507, IMG submission 207223) | Populus trichocarpa ectomycorrhiza microbial communities from riparian zone in the Pacific Northwest, United States - 7_EM | ecosystem: Host-associated > Plants > Roots > Unclassified | place...
GCCCTGGTTAGAAAAATGGCGCTGAACATTCTCAAGTCAGAAACATCCAGTAAAAGAAGCATCAAAGGAAAACGACTTAAGGCCGCATGGGATAATGATTATCTAATCAAATTATTATCAACCTACGATTTCTAATGCGTCAGCCCTGCTATACCGATGATGATATGTCACACTTACCCCCCCTCTGCGTTTTAATAGAAAATCATCTTATCTCTTATATAAGTATGCGCTTGTCTTAATTTATATACAACAAGGCTTACAACTTTACTTTTTATACTGTATCATTCGATCAGGGTCGACTAAATCGAGAAATCCCTCGTCTGAGACTCCAAATTTTCTAAAATTTTCTTTCGCCGCAATCAAAGCCATTCTATTTACTTGGCTATAAGCATTTAAATCGTCGTTTCCATCATCTTCCCAGTAGCAAACTTTACAAATGTCATAATCGCCTCGGGTATCTAAAGTCTTATAGCAACAACATGGACATGATATCAATTCTCTGCGTTTACCTTTAACTGCTATGATTTTTCCGACTTGCCTATTCAAAAATAATTCTAAATAGCTATTACTAAAATAACTGAATTTAAGTTCAATGTATTTTCTTGCATAAGAATTTGATTTCTCCGAAGTTACTTCATCCATTTCCAATCCGTGTTCAGATAAAGCAATTTCGATTTTATTTAGCCTTTCTTCTTGTGTAAGGTTAAGAAAGCTAAAAAAAGATGATAGTATTATCGCTTCTTTTCTAGTTAATTCCATTTATTTTGATTTTTTTCCTAAATTCTCAGCAAATTTCACGGCTGCTTCAAAGGCATTCCCGTCCCTGGTATTTTTATAAAAAGTTCTGATTTCCCCCCGCTGCCGCAAGTGTCCTCACTTGTGGCCCGCATGCTAAGTATGCGCCGAACCTTTAGGACAATCAACTATATCTCTCGTCAACCTCAATTCTTTCACTTTGCAAATTGAGAATCCGCTTAAAGCGATTAAATATGTGCTAACTTGAAATACCGGCCAGCATTAAAGGCATGGCGTACACTTGGCATGCGGTGAGCTTGTCGAACCATAAGCGGGCAAGGTCTATCCGCGCGACCCTTCGACTGGCTCAGGGTGACAGGCCCGCAGACTTCTAAAATAGAACATATCATGGGCTGCTTTTTCAAAACTGCGGCATTTTAAAGCGCATTACTATTTCGCCGGTTTCTTTATCAACTTCCATTTTTTGGCCTTCAAGGCCCAGATCTTTACCAGTGGCCATTTTAAACATGCCTGATAAAAATTCCATGCCCTGGTTCATCACTTTTGCCATCGTTTGCATCTGTTCGTGCTGTTCGCCGGGCAATGTGGTATGGTTTGCCGTCGCGGTTTCGGTGGAGGCGGGTGCCGGGGTAGTGTTGTCGTCGGCTACAATGGCGGTTATGGTTTCTTCAACTGCTTCCAGCTCCAACGCGGGGCTATCGGCCACGGTTTCGGCAGGGGCGGCAACAAAGGTCTCCATGATGTTTTCCAGTTCTTTCAGGAACTGTGCCTTGCCCGAGGCCGAAAAATCTACTACGTCGGGTCCGTCCTCGTTATTGAGCACACCGTCAAAAAGGCTTTGCTTTAGTGTAAGCCCAGAGGCTATTTTGGTTTCGATAGAGCCCTTTGTAATTAAATTGATTACGGTAAGGTGCTTGCTTAACTGGCCCAGGCGGTCGATGCGCCCTATGCGCTGGTTTTTTTTGGCCGGGTTCCAGGGAAGCTCAAAGTTGATAACGGTATCGGCAACCTGTAGGTTAAGGCCGGCGCCGCCCGCTTCGGTTGATAAAAAAACCTGGCAGTCATCGTCGTTTTCAAACTTTTTGACCAGCTTATCCCTGTTTTTGATGGCTACCTGCCCGCTTAACTGGGCAAAGCCAATACCGCACTCATGCAGCATTTTGCCTATCAGGTGTAGCATGGTAACCCATTCAGAAAAAATGATGACCTTCTTTTTGTTGTTTTTAAGGTCGAGCTTCTCCAGCATAATGTGTTTAAGCTCGTGCAGTTTGGGCGAGGTGTTTGATTCTTTATCAACCAGGAAGGTGGAATCACATACCATGCGCATGTTGCTCATGAGCAGCATCAGCTTTTGCAGGTCAAACGGCGAAATGAATTTTTTACGTAAAATGGAGGCTATCCCTTTTGCGTAGTTTGCGTGATAGGTAGCCTGGTCTATGTGCATTTCAACAGGCACCGTAATTTCTGTTAGCTGCGGCAGATCTTTAATAACCCGTCGTTTTTCGCGCCTGATAAGGATGGGTTTGAGCCGTTCGTTTAATTGCTGCAGGTTATAATAGCCGGTAATTTTATCCGCTTTGCTTTCGTCAAAATAGCAGTGCTGGTATGAAAACTCCCATAAGGGGGCCAAAAACTGGGGGTTAATAAACTGAACGATGGAGTAAAGGTCGATGAGCCTGTTTTCGATAGGGGTGCCGGTAATTACAAGGGCATGCTTTTTCTCTAACAGTTTAATGCTTTGGGCGGTAATGGTCGAGAAGTTTTTAATCTTTTGGGCTTCGTCCAAAATAATAAAATCGGTTTCCATGCGGTTGATGGCGCGCCAGTCGCGCAGTACGGTTTCATAATTAACTATGATAAAATAGGCTTTGCTGTCGCGATAAATAGTTGTCCGTTCCTCAGGGAGGCCATCGGCAATGGCGGCTTTCTCGTAACAGAATTTTTCTATTTCCTGTTTCCACTGCTCCTTTAATGAAGCTGGGCAAATGATGAGTGTGCGCCTGAAGCCAAATAGTTTCTTTTTCATTACCGCTGTTGCTATGGCCTGGATGGTTTTACCCAATCCCATTTCGTCGGCAATAATGGCCCCGTCCCTGAAAGCGGCAAAGGCTACGCCATCCTGCTGGTAAGGGAACAGGGTGGTTTTCAGGAGAGAAAAGTCTAATTGCTCTTCCCTTTCAGCTAATTCCAGCATTTCCAGGTCCCAGGCTTGTTTTACTTTTTCTTCTACCTCGGGCCGCACCATAAATTGCTGATGCTGACGAGCGCTTACTATAAAATTCAGGAAATCCTTTACATCGTCTTCTTCTATATATGTTTTATCGCCAAAATAGGCAGTTATCAATGCCGATATTTCGGGCTTTAACTGGTGCGGGTGATGCCAGGTAATGCGGTAATTATTAAGCGGATCGAGGTAGATCTCGACAAAAGGGTAAAACTTGCTTAGGTTGTTGTAAACTTCGGGTTGCGATTTAAGGGCGGCGAAGGCAAACATCAAATGTTTGGTAGTGCCCAGTTTATTTGTTTTTAAATCGGGGTTGTTAATATACCCGGTTTCGTTTTCAAAATCGCGGAGCGTTATTTTATAGCTGGCGCCTTTCTCGTCGGTAAGCAGGTGCTCGCCATAAATATTAGCGGCAAAAGTTATGGTATATTTTGCTTTTAGGGCTTTTGCCCGGCGTTCGTCCAAAACCCTTTTCATCATGCCCTCGCGGGTATAGGCCTTGCCTTCCAAAAGTGGCTTTAGGGTAGGTTTTTCCAGCTCTTCGCCAATTTGCATTAGCGCGGCCAAGCCGTAGGCATCCCATTTTGCGGGCTTGCCTTTTAGTAAATATTGGGGGTTGTCGTCATCGGGCGTTACAATCTTTGCCTCTACATCTTCTCCTTCATTGTCAAAAACCAAAACATCAAACCCACGTACCGACTGGCTTAATACCTGGCAATTCCCGCCGATGTACATCGCTTGCGCCTGTCGGTAAATTACATCGGTTATTTCGGGCAGGCTTTTAAATTCGGCTATATATTCTTTGATAGATTTTTGCATGGGTAGCTGTTTTTGTAGATATAATTTGTTTCAAGTTTAATAAAGTTTACCAAATAGTGCAATAGGTAAAAAACTGTTTTGCACCCGGAGGATGGTGTTTGCAAAGTGCGGTCTTAAAAACCGGACACCTATAAAAATCCGAAATCGAAATTCCCAATTCCGAAATCTTACATGCCCTTGCTGATAGCCTCATATACTACATCCTGTATCCTCGGGCGAATATTTAGGCTGCCCAGCTTGCTGCCCACATTGGGGTTTACGCGATTACTCAGGAAGATATACACCAGGTTGTACTTAGGATCAACCCATACGCAGGTGCCTGTAAAACCGGTGTGGCCAAAAGTTTGGTCGGAAGCCAGTTTAGATGGGTAGTGCCTGTCGGCAATAGGGTCCCATCTGTCAAACCCCAAACCCCGCCTGCTTACAGGAGATTGTTTGGAGGTAAACAGGTCTACCACCTCGGGCTTAAAATATTGTACGCCGCCATAGGTGCCCTTGTTTAACAGCATCTGGTATAGTATGGCTACATCATTGGCGCTGGCAAACAGGCCGGCATGGCCTGCCACACCGCCTTTAAGTGCAGCCGTAGGATCATGCACATAACCATCCAATAAACTCATGCGGTACTCCTGGTCATTTTCGGTAGGGATGATCTGTGCCGGGCCAAACTTGCGCAGCGGTAAAAAGCCGGCTGTTTGCATGCCCAGCGGATTATAAAATTGCTGCTGCACGTATGCATTCTCAGGTGTGGCGGTAATGGTTTCTATCACCTCCTGCATAAACAGCATGCTTACATCGCTGTATACATACTGCCCCCGGGTTTTAAGCGGCGAGTTAAGCATATCGGGCAGCATTATATCTTTATAATAATCCTTCCGCAAAAAGTAATGTTCAGATACTTTGGTTGGGTAGGCCGCCGAGGAATCGGTGCTATGATCGGATGGTTTTACCTTTTCAAATGATTGGATATCGGGAATAAATCCGGCCTGGTGTAACAAAACCTCGCGTAATTTTACATTGTTTTTATTACTGGTGCGGGCCAGGGGCAGGTAATCGCCCAAGGTGTTTTCCACACTTAGTTTGCCCTGGTCAACCAGTTGCATGGCCTCTACCGTGGTGGCCGATATTTTGGTCATGGATGCCAGGTCGAAGATATCGGTCAGCTTATCGGGCATTACATTATCGTAGGTGTGGTAGCCATAGGCTTTATTGAATATTACCTTGCCTTCTTTGGCAATCAGTACTACGCAGCCCGGAGTGGCATGTTGGGTAATGGCCTCGCGGGCTATCTGGTCAATCTCCTGCAGGTTGTTGGAATTGATGCCCACATCTTCGGGTACACTGTATTGCAGCCTGGTTTGCTGGGTAACAAAACCCATTCCGCTGCTATAAACAGCCGAGTAGGTTTTGGTGAGTTTCTGCGTAATGGCTGCCCCGCCAAATATGGCCTGGGCTGCATACGAAGCCGATACCGGCGATATCCTTTCAGTCCAGATCACCGGGGATGCTACGTTATTTAGTTTGGCTAATAGTGCGCCATTGCCAAACGCAGCGATAATCACTGTCTTTAATTTTTGATTGGTGTTGATAAAATCCAGTAATTGCGGATTACTCAGGTCGGCATCATTTACCTGTAAAATAATGGTATTGTACCATTTTAAATCGGCAGCAAGGGCGTTCAGGTTTTTGCCATTGCCATCAAACACCTGAACCTTGCAGTATTTGTTAAGCAGGCTATCAAAAACGCCGGCGTACTGGTTGGTAAAATGCACACTGGCAATTTTTAAACTTTCAAGCTTTTGCAGCGGGATAGTATATTGAGCGTTGTTGAGCAAAACGGTTGAGTTTTGAACCAATCGTTCTTCGGCAACATAGGCACGCCCGGTAAAAGGTGGATTTTGTGCGCAGGCGGTATTAAATAATGCAAACCCTAACAGTACTACAGAGACACAGCCCCATTTATTTTTTATCATATACTTTAACTCCGTTTATATAGGTCTGGGTTACTTTCACTGTTGGTAGTTCGGCGCCTTTTACTTTCATGATATCCTTATCCAGTATTACAAAATCGGCATACTTGCCCGGCTCAATGCTGCCTTTTTCTTTTTCTTCAAAGTTGGCTTTTGCAGCCCATATGGTTATCCCTCTTAGTGCTTCGGTACGGCTTAAAGCGTTTTCTTTTTGAAAGCCATGTTCTGGGAAACCCTTCAGGTCCCGGCGCTCTACCGCTGCATAAAACGTATACATGGGGTTAATGTTTTCTACCGGGAAATCTGTTCCCAGCGGAATCCATCCGTTTTGTTGTAAAAGCGTTTTATAAATGTAGCCCGACGATCTCAGCCTTTTATCACCCAGGCGTTTGCTGGCCCAGTACATATCTGATGTAGCATGCGTGGGTTGTACGGATGGGATAATGCTGTTATCGCCAAAAAGTTTAACATCCTCCGGTGCAACAATCTGCGAATGCTCTATCCTCCAGCGGCGATCGTTTTTGCCTTTTAAAACAGATGCATATATTTTTAACATTACCCGGTTGGCCGAATCGCCGATGGCATGGGTGCACATCTGGAAGCCTTTGGCGACAATTTTTTTTGCTACCTCTTCAAAATGAGCCTGGCTGCTCAATAAAAAACCACTCCATTTTGGCTGATCGGCATAAGGTTTTAGTAAACAGGCCCCTCTTGATCCCAGGGCACCATCGGCATAAACCTTAAACGCACGGACATTTAGGCCCGGTGTTTTAAACGCGCCACGTTTAAACAGGTAATCGTAATTCTCGGGCCTGTCTGATAGCATCACATACATGCGCATTTTTAATGATCCTTTATGCTGTAAATCGGCAATAGTGTTGATCATGGTATAAGGTAGCCCGCAATCATCAACGGTAGTTAAGCCAACGGCAAAACAGTTTCTTTGTGCCGATAGCAGGGCATTCTCTACAATAGGAGCCGTTGGTTCGGGTACCTTGCGGGTAACAATGCCCATTGCATTGTCAACCAGGATGCCGGTGAGTTTTCCGTTGATGGTTTCTATCTCACCGCCGGTTATGGTTTGACCGGGTTTTACACCTGCTATGTTTAACGCCGCCTGGTTGGCAATAATGGCATGTCCGTCAACCCGGCTCAATATTACAGGGCGTACCGGGAACAGGCTATCCAGTTTGGCCTTGTCCGGAAACTGCTTTTTAGCCCAGTCGTTTTGGTCCCAGCCCCGGCCAATAATCCAACCATCGGGGTTGCGTGTGGAGTAAGCCTGAACAGAATCAACCACCTCTGCCCAGCTTTTGGTGCCATCCAGGTTTACTTCCTGCAGGCCTAATCCATATTCATAAAAATGGGCGTGGGCATCAATAAAGCCCGGATAAACGGCAGCGCCTTTGGCATCAACCACTTCATGGGCCAGGTATTTTTGCTCTAACGTATCGGCGTTGCCAACGGCTACAATTTTACCTTTGCTTACCACAAATGCGTTGGCCGTAGTAAAAGCGCTATCAACGGTATAAACAACCGCGTTTTTTATTAACAAATCGGCATTATACTCTTTTTGTTTGCAGGCTGCAGCCAGGAGCAGCAGCGCCGGCAATAGTTTTTTCATAAGCTTTTAAAAGTATCAAGTAGTAAGTATCAAGAACGCTCGCAATGTTGAATAGTTTGCAAATTACCTGTAGATACTGATCAATTACAAAACTAATGTATTCTCTGCCAAATCTTGCTACTTGCTACTTGCTACTACAAAATCATAAAGTTATGCCTTCAAATATTTAATTTAGCATCGAAAACGAAATTGAAGGGAATTTTTTTAAATGTCAGATATAATTCAGCTTTTACCTGATGCCGTTGCCAACCAGATTGCCGCTGGCGAGGTGGTACAACGACCGGCATCGGCGGTAAAAGAATTGGTGGAGAATGCGATTGATGCCGGGGCGGGTAAAATACAGCTCATTATTAAAGATGCCGGAAAATCATTGATACAGGTTATTGATGATGGCTGCGGTATGAGCCTTACCGATGCCCGCATGTGCTTTGAGCGGCATGCTACCTCCAAAATTCGCAAGGCCGAAGATCTGTTTGCCATCCGCACCATGGGTTTTAGGGGCGAAGCCATGGCATCGATAGCAGCTATTGCGCAGGTGGAACTAAAAACCCGCCGCCATGAAGATGAGCTGGGTACCTGTATTTTTATTGAAGGATCGGAAGTGATTAGCCAGGAGGCGTGTTCGGCCAATACAGGTACGTCTATATCCATCAAAAACTTATTTTATAACACACCCGCCCGGCGTAACTTTTTAAAAAGCAACCCGGTAGAAATGCGCCATATTATCGACGAATTTCAACGGGTTGCGCTGGCCAATCCACAAATATTTTTTACCCTGCACCATGATGGTCAGGAGGTTTACCATTTACCCGGCGCTGCCCTAAAGCAACGTATAGTGCATCTTTTTGGTAATAACTATAACCAGCGGCTGGTGCCGGTTGAAGAAGATACCACCATTATTAACCTGCGCGGCTTTGTAGGTAAGCCCGAGTTTGCCCGTAAAACACGGGGCGAGCAATTCTTTTTTGTAAACTATCGCTTTATCCGTGATGCATACCTGAACCACGCGGTACTTACTGCCTTTGAGGAATTGTTGCCCGATGATTGCTACCCGTTTTACGTGCTGTTCATTGATATCGACCCATCAAAAATTGATATTAATGTGCACCCTACTAAAACAGAGATTAAGTACCAGGATGAGAAGTCCATTTATGCCATCATCCGGTCGGCGGTAAAACGATCTTTAGGCAGGTATAACATTACCCCAAGTTTGGATTTTGACCAGGAGAACAGCATTGAGCACCTGATAACCCCCAAACCGTTTGAGGAGATTATTGCGCCCACTATTTCCTTTAACCCGGATTTTAATCCCTTTGCTGCCGAGAAAAAATCATCCGGAACGCGTGAACAGCATCCTTTTTTAAGGGATAACAACGATTACCGCAACACCCCTATACCCAATAACTGGGACACGCTGTACGAGATCAGCAAAAAGGAAACCAACCTGCAGCAGCACCTGCATGATGAAAAAAGCATTGCTGTTGATGAGCAGGAAGTAAGCAAACCCAGCGAGCGGCAATTGTTTCAGATCCATAACCGGTTTATTTTGTCGCAAATTAAATCGGGGTTTATGTTGATAGGGCAACAGGCCGCGCACGAGCGCATTTTGTATGAGCGTTTTTTACAACAATTGCAGCATCACTCGGGTGTAAGCCAGCAAAGTTTATTTCCGCAATCGGTAACACTAAACGGCAGCGATTTTGAGTTATTGAGGGAGCTTTTGCCCGATATTAAGGCGCTGGGCTTTGATATACGTGAGTTTGGTAAAAACACCGTGGTTGTTGACGGCATACCCGCCGATTTGAGCAATGTTGACGAACACGAACTTTTAGAACATTTACTGGAAGGCTTTAAAAACAATATGGCTATTTTAAAAGTAGATAAGCGGGATAACCTTGCAAGGTCATTAGCCCGCAATGCTGCGCTTAAAACCGGCACTAAATTGTCGCTGGAAGAAATGAACCAGCTTATCGACCAGCTTTTTGCCTGCCAATCGCCCAACCAGGCATTGAACGGTAAGCCCGTAATCAGTACATTTACGCTGGCCGAATTAATGGAACGCTTTGAAAAATAGCCCCAGGGCTTTAACTATACTATGAACGGATACAATCAATCGCCTTTTGCCAATATCACACCAGTAGTAAAAAACCTGCTGATTATAAATATTTTGTTTTTTATAGCATCTGTGGTATTGGTTAAGACCAATATTGAAGTTTACAGATGGCTCTCTGCTTTTTATTTTAATTCGCCTTTGTTCCGGCCATGGCAAATTATTACTTACATGTTTATGCATGCCGGTATTGATCATCCCGAACACATACTTTTTAATATGTTTGCCCTTTTTTCGTTTGGCCCGATACTGGAATATTCCATAGGATCCAAAAAGTTCTTCAATCTGTATTTTTTGTGTGGCATAGGGGGTATTGTTTGCCATCAACTGGTACAGGCTTATGAAGTACACGCGATAACCGGTAGCATAACTATTTCGCATCCTGAATTTATTTCTTCTTTTGACGCGTTTGGCACAATGAGTACCAAACTTCAGGAAATATACGCCACTCCAATTGTGGGGGCATCTGCCGCTATATTTGGTCTGTTAGCAACGTTTGGCCTCATGTTTCCAAACCTGGAAATGATGATATTATTTATTCCGGTTCCAATCAAGGCCAAGTATATCATTCCTGCGTATATTGTACTGGAGTTATATTTAGGTTTTAAACAATACCAGGGAGACTCTGTTGCCCACTTTGCCCACCTTGGCGGCGCATTAATTGGTTTCATTATGGTAAAAATTTGGCGGTTGCAGCATAACTAACAATTTTTAACAACAAACAGGAGTTATCAAATTAATAACGACTTTATTATGAGCACCCTTTGGCAAAATATCCAATACAAAATGTTGCGGTCGGGCAATAAGCTCAACCTGCTTATTGGTATTAATGTGATTGTTTTTTTGGCGATAAATATACCGGCGGTGTTTGAACATCTGCTAACCGGCTTTAGCAGGCAAAGCACAATTGAGTTTTACGCGTTTGATTATTTAGCAACTACTGCTCATCTGCCCAAATTACTTATCCGTTTTTGGACGCCCTTTACCTACATGTTTATGCATAATGGCATATTTCATATTCTGTTCAACATGCTTTGGCTGTACTGGATGGGGCAGATATTTGAAGAGTACCTGGGCAATAAGCGTACCATAGGCCTTTATATCATGGGCGGCCTTTCCGGGGCTTTGCTGTTTATCGCTTGTTTTAATGTCTTCCCGGCCTTTTCGCAAAATCCAGCTTTTTTGGCTGTGCCTGTTGTGGGGGCATCGGCAAGTGTTATGGCTATTGTGGTAGCCACCGCTACGTTGTTGCCTAACTATACTATATCATTGATATTAATTGGTCCGGTAAAATTGAAGTGGCTTGTTTTTGTGATCCTGGTAATTGATTTTCTGAGCATAGTAGGCCCTAACGCAGGCGGCGAAATAGCCCACTTAGGCGGCGCATTATTTGGATTCATCTATATTAAGCAACTTCAAAAAGGCCATGATTGGATAACCGGTATCGCCAACATCTTCAAAACAAAGTCAAAATTAAAGGTTGTATACAGCAATACCGGTAAAAACAGCGTCGAGTACCCACGCCAGGACGAAATTGACCGTATATTAGATAAAATATCACAAACAGGCGTTGATAGCCTGAGCAGACAGGAGAAAGAGACATTAGCCCGCGCAAGCAAGAATGAAAAATAAAAAAAGTGGTTTAGGTTTTATTGATAAAGTGTTTTTATGGATAAACCTGCTGCTTTGCGTTGCTTTGTTGCTCAGTTATCTCGCACCCTCCGTTAACCCCAAAACTTTTTGGCTGATTGCTTTTTTTGGCCTGGCCTACCCGCCAATACTTTTGCTTAATGTAATCATGATGCTGGTTTGGCTGTTGCGCTGGCGCTGGCCGGCGGCGCTTTCTATGATAACTATTTTGATTGGCTGGGGTGTGCTCAATAACAATGTTGGATTGCGCGCGGCATCAACATTTTCACCGGCTCCCGGCATCAACTCGGTAAGGCTGATGACTTATAATGTACATAACTTTAAACGTTACGGGTCAAAAAACGATGTATCTACCAAGCATGAGATACTGGAGCTTATAAACGATCAAAAGCCGGATATTATCGGTTTCCAGGAGTTTTATACCCGCTACAAGGGCGAGTACGATATGCGCGATTCTATTGTAAAAATAATGGGTGCCAATAATTATTATTTCGAGCCGCTTAACTTCAACAGATCGGAAGCAATCGGCATGGCTGTTTTCTCCAGATATCCTATTGTAGCCAAGGGTTTAATTCAGCTGGCTGCCGATAGATCGTCGGCAAACCAGTGTTTGTACATTGATGTAAAAAAAGGCGAAAAAACATTCAGGGTTTACAGCCTTCATTTACAATCGATAAAATTTAACCCTGAAGATTATAAATACCTGGATAGTGTATCAAAAAAAGGCAAAACAGATATGCAATCAACCAAAAGGCTGGGCGGTAAATTAAAGGCGGCATTTATAAAGCGGAGCGAACAGGTTTTTAAAATAAAGGCCCATGCCGCGCAATGTCCGTATCCCTATATCATATCCGGAGATTTTAACGATACACCTACATCCTTTGCGGTTAACCAAATGGCAAAAGGACTTAAAAACGCGTTTCGCGAAAAAGGTGCCGGGTTTGGACGCACCTATAATGGCGACTTCCCTAATTACCAGATAGATTATATTATGGTGAGCCCGCAGTTTGAAGTGGCATCGTACCTGATTATCGAAAAAAAGCTTTCTGATCACTTTCCGTTACGGAGCGATTTGGTGTTAAATTAAATGTAACTTTATCAGGGAGGATACAAACAAAAAAGCCTCTATCCTATAGGACAGAGGCTTTTTTGTTTGTATTGAAATATAGATTTTTATTTTCCTACTATTTTCAAATTTTGATAAATATGCTCATAACTTGTAACGTCGTTTATTTTGCCAATTTCGTCTTTTAGAGTATCAAGTTTTACATCTACCTTTTTAAAGTTTTTAGACGTATCTCCTTGTAGAGCATCAAGTCTATCGTTTACCTTTATAAAGTTTTCGTCTACCTTGGTAAATCCATGTGCAATATTAGTTCTAAGTTCTCTTGATATAGTTACAAGTTCAGAAATTGTCTTTTCTAATTCTATAACTTTTTCCTCTAAAGTGTTTGCCATTTTGTATTTTTAGGTTCGGCTGCAAATATAATAATAAAATATTATTTTGTTTATTTAAATTAATTTGCACGTTTTCATTTATTCGGGTTGACTTTCCTAAGAATGAGGCCTTTATAACGTCATCAAAACCGTCGCTATTTGTTATTTACTTAACTTAAAAAGCCGCTTTGCAAAGGTTTTCTTTATAAAAAGGGCCTGCAAGCATCGGTATACCGAGTCGGGCGTTTTTTGCCCGAGATGGATAGTCTTAAAATGAATCACCGGATTTAAAGACATCCGGATTAGCGCGATGGCGCCGGGGTATTGCAATTGGCATTGGGTATAACATTTGCTGATTCAATATATCCAGCGGGGCGTCATTTGGTAAGGATGACCTTGTGCCGCTTAAACACAACCCCGAAGTTATCTTTAAATATTTCCCGGAAGCCAAAGATATTTATCGGCGTAAAAACTGGGTTTTTCCTGAGTGCATTAATCGGGTTTATGTTTGCGATAAAGCAAAGCGTGTTTTGGATTGCCGGCCCCAATATACTTTCGAATATTTATTGCATCAATAAAGATAGTATCACTTGGGTGTAAGCTTTAATAATCGGGCTGCCTGCATTAGCTAAAAATTGAAAAAATCGTAAGTTTGCCCTCATGAAACAAAAATTGTTTGTTTACAATACTTTATCGCGCAAAAAAGAAGAATTTAAAGCCCTTAATACCCCGCATGTGGGCATGTACGTGTGCGGCCCAACTGTTTACAGCGATGTGCATTTGGGTAACTGCCGTACCTATATATCTTTCGATCTGATGTTTCGTTACCTTAACCATTTAGGGTACAAGGTTCGCTATGTACGTAACGTAACTGATGCCGGCCACCTGGAAGGCGATGCTGGCGACGAAGGCGAAGACAAAATTTCGAAAAAAGCAAAACTGGCCCAACTGGAGCCCATGGAAATTGTACAAAAATATACCGTAGGTTTCCATGACGTAATGCAGATACTGAACACGCTGCCGCCAAGTATTGAACCAACGGCAACCGGTCATATTATTGAGCAGATAGAGATGGTAAAAGTTATTCTGGAAAAAGGATATGCTTACGAGGTAGATGGATCGGTTTATTTTGATGTTGAAAAATATAACAAAACCAAAGATTACGGTGTGCTAAGCGGCCGCAACCTGGAAGATTTACTGAACAATACCCGCACCCTGGGCGGCCAGCAGGAAAAACACGGCAAGCTTGATTTTGCCCTGTGGATAAAAGCCAAGCCAGAGCACCTGATGAAATGGCCATCGCCATGGGGCGCGGGCTTCCCCGGCTGGCACCTGGAATGCTCGGCCATGAGCCAGAAATATTTAGGCGATCAGTTTGATATTCATGGAGGCGGGCTCGACCTTGTGCCAACTCACCATACCAACGAGATAGCCCAGCATGTGGCCTGCTGCGGTAAAAACCCAGCTAATTACTGGGTGCATACCAATATGCTTACTGTGAACGGCCAAAAAATGTCGAAATCATTAGGGAACAGCTTTTTGCCCCATGAACTTTTCAGCGGCCAAAACTCGATCCTTAATAAGGGCTACAGCCCCATGACCGTGCGCTTTTTTATGCTGCAGGCACATTACCGCAGTACGCTTGATTTTGGCAATGATGCCATGGAGGCCTCTGAAAAAGGGTTTAAGCGATTGATGAATGCCTATGCCCTACTGGATGGCCTAAAGGTATCAAACAGTACCGAAATTGAGATAGAGCCCCTGCTGGAGCGTTGCTACGCTGCAATGAATGATGATTTTAACAGCCCGGTGTTGATAGCCGAACTGTTTGAAGCATCACGGATCATCAACTCGGTACATGACGGCAAAATGAAGATTAACGAGGTTAATCTGGACATGCTTAAAAACCTTATGAAAACGTTTGTGCAGGATGTTTTAGGGCTTAAAGATGAACAGGCTGATAACGATGATTTGCCTAAAATACTCAATCTAATAGTCGAACTGCGTAACGAAGCCAAGGCAAATAAAGATTATGCCACCAGCGATAAAATCCGTGAGGGCCTGTCAAAAGTTGGGTTTCAGCTAAAGGACAGCAAAGAGGGTACGCTCTGGAGCAAAAATTAAAGGGTAAGTATCAAGTAGTTAGTATCAGGTATCAAGATTTTGGAACAGGGGATAAGGAGCAAATTGAGGCTTTTATCCCCTGTTCCTATATCAATCCTTAAAGCGAGTTATAGTACGAAAACAGTTTGGCCAGGTCCCGATCGCTTTTAAAATCAATTTTGTTGGTTTTTATGAAGGTTTGTACCTGGTCTGTTTTATCGGGCAGGGTTGCTGCAATTGTTTTTGGAGTTGGTTTAACCCGGATTATTTTATTATCTGCCAACAAGTAATAAACAGCATCGCGCATGGCGAATGTTTTGGTGGTAGTTGCCGAATTGAAGGCCTGATCTGAATGGATCACTTTTTTATACCGCTTGAGTAGTTTTACTTTTCCATCAGCAATTACCTGGTAAAACGAAACTTCGGATTGTTCGTCAATTGCCGGGTAGCCGTTGCTAAAAATGAGCGGAACAAGCGAACTTTCGTCTATCGTACCAATATCAAACCGGAAACTTTTAACCGGGGTAACAAAGGCAAGGGCCATAGAATCCCTCGGGCTTTGAAATAACAACTCGTCTTTTACCACATCGTATTTTAACTTCGCGGCTATTGTTTTGCCGTTTGTCAGGCTTACAATGCCCGGCAGCCAGCTTGCAGCCAGGTAGGGGCTGCCTTCAACATCTGTATAGCTTTGTTCCATCACCGGTTTGCCCTGGTTGTCGTTCAGGATTTGGTTTTGTGCGCTGGATATTGTTCCGCAACACATCAAACCGGCCACGATCAAAGTAAAAAAAGGTATTTTCATAATTGCGTAAATTTATAAGCTAAAGGCGTAACATGGCTTTTAAACGAAACATTATGCATATTATTGGGTTAATTGTTTTTGTGCTTATGCAATTGCGTTGAGTTTCAAAACTTGTAACTGAAACAATAATCAATATGACTGGAACAAAAATTTATGCGTATAAACCCGCCGCAGCCACAATTAAATATAACGGTTTTCGTTTCACATTAAGTAGTTAAACCGGGAGTAGTATAAAACTATTTCGTGTTTAATGCAATGTGTAATTGCATAACCGACTTAAAATTTATTGCTAAATTGCCCTCCCCAATATCCCATTAAAACATGAAAAAAGTATTATTAGCCGCCACAATTATGAGCTATAGCGTTTTAGCCATAGCACAGTCAGCACCGGTTAAAGTAAGTAAAGTTATAAATGCCGAAGAAGCATTTAATAAGTTAGTTGAACGTAAAGGGATAAAAGACGGCTTTTTGGCTGTTGCCGCACCCGATGGTATTGTGTTTAAACCAGATGCCGTTAAAATAGTTGATTTTTATACTAATATTGATAAACAGGCCGGTAAATTAAGCTGGCAGCCAAAATTTGCGCGGATATCTGCCAATGGCGATCTGGCCTTTACCGCAGGCCCATACGTTTATCAAAATGGCAAAACTGATGATGACAAGGTTTTTGGCGATTATGTATCCATTTGGCGTGCCGACGTTGACGATAACAATAAACTAAAACTGCTGATAGATTTAGGCATACAACATCCCGAACCTGAAGGCGAAGTAGTTACTGATTTTAAAGAACCGGATGCTACCACAAAATCGGCCCCAAGTAAAGACCCCTTTACTGCCAAAAGCGTTATTGTAAATACCGATAAAATATTTAACCACTCGCTTACCATATCAACCATGGCAAGCTATAAGGAGTTTTTGAGCGCCGAAGGCCGTTATTACTTCCCCGGCTTTGAACCAATGACCGGCCCTGATGTTATCATGAAGTTTATAAACAACGAAGCGATAAGCATAACTGCCGAAACCACTGATGCCGGCCGGGCTGTAAGTAATGACCTGGCTTATAGCTATGGGCATGCACGTATAACCAAAGGGAATGTTGTGGGTAACTATAACTATGTACGCATTTGGGAAATAGACCAAAACAAAAAGTGGAATATTTTGCTGGAGGTTTTTTCGGCTGTTGAAAATGAATAAGCACTAAAACTTTTTCAAAACAAAAACAGCAATGGGTAACCTCATCGCTGTTTTTGTTCGGGAGCCATTATGTAAAGCCAGGCGGGTTATTCTATTAGTTGTTTTTCAGTTTCCCGTTACATTTCCTGATCTGTATTTTAATATGATCCTCTTCTTTTTTTGTGGCTATTACTTTAGTTAATGCAGTTTGATAATAACCCAATGCCTTTTTATAATCCTTTTGCTTAAAAGTATAATCGCCGGCTATAACGTAAGCAAAATAATATTGCGGATTGGTAGCTACCAGGCTATCGGTATTGATGGTTTCGCTATCCAGCACGCGCTGGCGCATCCTGCGAAAATTTACAAAATCTTTGTATTGTGACGTTGACAGAAAGGTATCGGCCGGTACGGTAAGTTTTTGCTCATTAATCTCCTGATCCTGCTTCATGCCACGCATGCCGAAAACTTTTTTCAGATCATAACATACATATTCGCCCAGTTGCCATGGTGAAGTGCTTACCCATACCAACAGCTTTTTAGGCTCGAATACGATGCTGTGGTGAGATATTAGCTGATTGATGGCCTTCTCATTGCCCATGCCGATGTTTTGGCCGTGTAGGCCCTTCTGATCGCGCAGGATGGCGATGGTTTTTTGTATGGTGTTTTTGCCGTTGGCATTCAGCAGTTCCATCAAACGGTTATAACGATACGGCGAAGCGCTTTCGGCCATCTGAACTTTATTTTCTTTGGATTGGCCGAGGCCTTTGCTTTGAAAATGGTTGGCGCATACAATATAATCCTGACGCGGGTCGTACATATCCAGCGTATCGGGTGTTTTTTCAATTACCACGGCTTTGTTATCTGCTGCAGATGCCACCAGGAATGCCTCGGATACAAACATTTTGCGTTTTTTGGCGATGGCATAAGCCTCCTGCGTGTTTTTGGCGTATTGCAAAATTTCGCGGGCTACCAATGATACAGGAGTCGCTGCGCTGGTTGGGATATTGGTTTTATCGGCATTAATGGTTACGCTTATACCTTTCTCATTCATGCCGCTTACCGCGCCTATAAACCCGCCCCAGGTAACCGTCATGAATTTATAGCCTTCGGATGGATTAAAAAATGCGACAATTTTATCCTGCGCAAATTTATCGCCTACATAAAAATCAAAATTACGGCCGATGATCATGGTGCTGTCCTCGCTTTTTACACCCCAGGTACCAAAAGATGTGCAGCCCACCAAAGCCATACTTTGCAAAGCATGACCAATATCGTGCGCTGCATGGTAGTTTAATATCCGCTGGTAATTGGAGCCAATGTATTGGTATTTATCCGACGCGGATTTTGAGATACCGTAAATCTCCTCTTTATATTCTTCGGTAATGTTTTTATCCAGGTTGCGGTTAAACCAGGCAATAAAGTATTTTAAAAAGTGACGGTAAAAGTTGGACGGCACTATACGGCTTATCTGCTCCACAAAGTGGTCTTCCTGGGCTACCACCAGTTCCTGGCTTAGTTTGCCGTTGATGACGCCGCGCTCAAAGGGTTTACCCTCTACATACATTTCGAACAAGCCGCTTTTACTTTTGCGGAACCAGCTGTTATTGATAGTGTAAAACCCTTTTGATGGCTGCTCTCGTTTGAGGTTAAGGCTGCTTTGGTCTTTAGGCTCGGGCGGGTAATCAATGGCTACAATGTACAGGTACACCATGCCGATAATAATAAGCCCAACAAAGCCAAGGAATGCGTATAACGTCCTTTTACCAAACTTTTTCCAGCTAAACTTTTTAAGCATTCCTTATTTTTCCTATAATGGCATCGTCGCCAAGTAATGTGGTGCAGGTAACAATAGCGCTCATGGCAGTGCCTAAAATACCGTGCAGGTTAAGGTTTTGCCCGGTAAAGTACAGGTTTGGTATTTTGGTGCGCGGCGATATAAATGTTTTTAGTGTATGCTTATAATCTTTTACAATGCCGTAAAGCGACCCATCTCCGTTGCCGATATAATCGCGGTAACTAAGGGGCGTGGCTGAGTAATAGGATTTAACATGGCTTCGGAAACCGGGAAATTTCTCTTCCACCATATTTAGCAGTGTTTCGCTTTTGCGAATCTTAAACTCCTCGTATGTTTCGCCCCGTTCATTAACGTTTGATACGGTATTAAATGTATCCTCCCAGGGCTTCATCTCCTCAAAGCGCATATAAGTAAGGATAGACGCGCCATCGGCATAATCCGGTGATTTAGATGATGGTGCCATGAAGTAAGCAAAGCCCAAAGGCCAGTTCTCTTCGGTATATTCGGCAATATCCCAAACATGCCCTTCCTTACCAACATAATAGTTGGTATTAAAGTAGGGGAAGCTATCCTTTTTGAAAACAACGTTGAGCGTAAATGACGACACCGAATTTTCAAGCCCTTTCAGCCGGTTACGGTAAGCCAGTTTAATGATGTCGCTACCTGTCATCTCCAGGGTTTGCACCGGGTGAATGTTGCTGATAAACTGCTTGCCGCAAATTTTACCACCGCCGGCTATCTCCACATGCGATACCTTGCCGTCTTCTACCACAATGCGTTTCACCTCACAATTGCGTTTAATAACGCCACCGCGTGCGCGGATATTTTTGGCAATGTACTTGGCAATCTGCGAGCCACCATCTACGCACTTATAAGAGCTTTCAATGTAGCTGTTCAGAATAAGGGCATGTACGTAAAACGGCGTTTTATCAGCCTGACCCGCGTAAAGGGCATTGTTACCGGCCAGTACAGCCTGTAAACGAGGGTTGTCGGTTACCGATTCAATAAAACCTTTGGTGTCTATTTCAAGCACTGCAGATTTCTCATTAAAATCATCGCCGCTTTTTAGGTTGTACAACGAAAATTTGCTGCATACTTCCTTGATCTTATCGCAGTAAGCGTTTAGCGCGGCCTCTTCGCCGGGGAAGTGTTTTAATATATGAGCAATGAAATTATCATAGCCCTGTGCATATTCATACTCAATATCTTCGCCGTGGATGCCTATTTTATCAAAAACAACATCCTGCTTTTGAAGCTTCAGCTTATCTATAATGTCGATGTATTTGAATATCTGGTACAGGTTTTGGCCCTCATCCAACCCACCAAGGTAATGCACACCCGAATCGAAGATCACTTTATCGCGCACATAAGTTTGCAACGAGCCTCCAATCTGTTGGTTTTTTTCGATAACACAAACTTTAAACCCTTCTCTTCCCAATAAATCGGCACTTACCAATCCCCCCATGCCACTGCCGATAATTACGGCATCAAAAATCTCCATTTATCTAATCCCTGTTTTATATTCAATTACAAAAATAATATTTGATGTGAACTTTGTCTCATCTATTATTTTGCAACTCATGTTGTTAGCCCCGGCAATCCCTTCCACCAGTTGTGCAGATAAAAAAGATAGCCCCCGACTGGCTTTGTTAAACTTAATGAACTTAGTCGAAAAAAACTCGGTCAGCTCGGTGCCCCGGTGCTTTTCCTTTAAATCTTTATTGCCATCGCGGATAATCAGTTTGCCGCCTTCGTTCAGGCTGTTGATACACCTTTCAATAATCAGTGTTTGTTCGTCGGGTTGCATGTAGTGCAGCACATCGGCAATAATAATGGCATCGTAGTTTTTAAATTCAAAGCTTAATACGTCGGCATGCTCAAAATAGATGTGTGCATCCTTACTAAAATTATTGTTGGCAACTTCTATTTTATCTTCGTCGTAATCAATTCCGGTAAACTCACGCTGCGGGGCGGCAAAGTGCAGCATATAAGGCATAAAGCCATAGCCGCAGCCAATGTCAAGCATTTTGCCTTTTACAGGCAACAGGTCGTGAAACTGCTGGTAGTTTTTCTCTAAACTTACCTTTACACGCATATACCATTCCAGTACCGGGCCTTTGTACAGGTAGTTGTAAATTAGTTGCTCTCGATAGTACCGCGGTTGTTGTATCTCCTGGCTTAGCTGCTTAAACTCAGCCTTAAAGTATTTGCTGATGGCTTTGGTGCGTTCGGCGTATCCGGTGCCAAAATTGGTATCAGCGGGTTTTATACGGGGCAGGTATTTCAGGGCTATCTTGCCATTCTTCAGCAGGAAATCGCCTTTGGTCATGCAGTAGCCGGTGCCGTGGATCAGGATGGGCTGAATATCCATTTTCAAAGCCTCGGCCAGGTAAAATGCCCCTTTATGAAAACGCTTGATCTCGCCATCTACCGACCGGGTGCCTTCGGGGAAGATCACGATAGAATAGCCCTTTTTAACCCTGTCGGCTAAAACATCAATACTTTCCCCTGTGCCTTGCGCTACGGGGAAATAATCGGCCATGCGCACCACGGCGCCAAATACCGGCGAGTTCCATACCCAGTTATTGGTAAACAAAATGAGCCTGGGGTTCAGCATCACCAAAATCAAGATATCTAAAAACGATTGGTGGTTGGCGATAATAACCGATGGGTTTTTAAAATCGGCCAGGTGTTTATTGATAATCTCTTTTTTTACATTGCCCATAATATAGATCATCGACCAGGAAAACCGGGCCAGTATAGCGTGATAAACCAGCTTGCCTTTTTCTTTGCTAAAAGGATTCAGCCGGAATATAAAGCCCAATGCCGATAGGATTAAACAGCCGGTAACAAAATAGGTGAATGCAAAAATACTGATCATGAATCCGCTGATGGTCCACGGAAAACGCTTCTTAGCTGCACGGTTTTTAATGAGGATATTGAACAGGAAAGGAATCAATATTTGCGACATGATAACCACGCAAACAATCCCGATGATGGAGATAGCCGCTATCGAACGCAATGCCGGGTGCTTGGCAAAAATTAAAACTCCGAGCCCGGTAATGGTAGTAATGGCCGATAAAAAGATGGATGATTTATAGGATGATAACACCTTTTTGCCGGTTTTATATTCCTGCAGCAGGCCATCCATAATGTACAGGCTGTAATCATCGCCCAGGCCAAAAATAAGTGCAGATATAATGATGTTTACGATATTGAAACCGATGCCGAAGATGCCCATCAAGCCTAAAATCCAAATCCAGGAAATGGCCATCGGGATAAAGGAAACCAGCGCCAGCTCCATACGGCCATAGGTAAGCAGCAGCACCACAAATACCAATAGTGACGACATCACCGCTATTTTGGTAAAATCGGCATTAATGATCTCAACCAGTTTATTGGTAAGGTATTGCTTATCAATAACGGTAACATTCGGGTCGTTTTCAAATGCTTTGTATATGGCCGCTTTTTTATCGGGGGATGTTTGTATCAGCGTTACTACTGTTGAATGGCTTGGATATTCGTTTATAAAATTATCCAAAAAGCTTTTCCTGATGTCGGCAACATCATCATCGTTGGTATGCGAAAAATACTTATTGAGCAAGGTTTTGAACTTCTCGAAAGCCGATGCGCTAAAACCTTGCACTTTGCCTTCACGCTCGAGCGTAGCAAAAAGTTGTTGTTTCTTTTCGGCTGTCCAGTAAGTACTCCAACGGTTAACCCGTTCTTTTTGCAGCGAATCGGAAATGATAAAGGATGATACATCCGATGATTTTTTGACGATGCCCTGCTCTTTCAGTTTTTCAATCTGCCCGGCCAGTTTTTCATTGTTGATAAGTGCCCTGTCCAATGTTTTTCCTTCGGATACCAGGTACACCGATTGCAGGGCATATTGGTTAATTTTATTGAGTTTGTTTTGCGATTGCTGCAAAGCCGGCGGCATGTAGTTCATTTTGGCTACATCAAACTCAAAGGTTACATCGTTGGCTTTGTAAAAAAACACGCCGGTAAGTAGTATGATGCCAATAACGATGTATTTGTTGTACTCGGGGTTAAAGGAGGCCAGTTTATCAATCCACGATAGTTGGGTATAGGTGTGGTTTTCCTGCTCTTTTTTTGTGGATATAAACTGCGGCAAAAATACCAGCGAGCAAATGGAGGCACCTATCAAGCTAAAGGCCGCGAACAAACCCAGGTCTTTCAGCATTTCCGACTCTACAAACTCCAGGCACAGGAAACCGCCTATTGTTGTAAAGCTGCCTACGGTAAGCGGCAAAGTAAGGTCGCGGATTACCTGCTCCACGCTTTTGGTATGGCGGTAATGGTTAAACACGTGCAGCGAATAATTAATGGCGATGCCCAGCACCACCGAGCCTGTACCCAATGCGATTACAGAGATACTTCCCTTTAAAAAGTAAATAGCGGTTAACGAAAACAGCGAACCAAACAATACCGGGATAAGGATAATAATCGGCGCCCGTTTTTTGCGGAAGTACAAACCTAAAAACAAAATGAGCACAACAACCGTAGCGCCTTGCGTAAGCGCTGTATCGCGCCTTAACTGCTGCGCGTTGCCATAATATACGGCCGCCGAACCAAAGTAAGTGGCGGTAGCGATGCGTTTTGGCTTGTTACCCAGGCTGTCAATTAATTGGTCAAGCCCTTTTATCAGTACCGAATTTTTGCCTGTATTATTTGGCGGAAAAGCCGGGGTGATAAACATCAGCAGGGTTTTATGGTCCTTAGTTACCACGTAATTATCGTACAACTCAAAGTTTTTATCGTACTGCAGCTGCTGTAATTTTTTAAGGCCGATAAAGGAAATGCCAACCGGGTCGTTACTGATAATGCTTTTGAGCGCTATGCCCGCGGGCGATGTAAGCGTGCGGTAATCATAAGCCAGTGTTTGTTTAACTTTTTCTGGTGTTATAAGTGTATCAATGGTTTTGTAATCCTTCTCTGTTAAATAAATGGGTAAACGCTGGCTTATGGTGCCAAACAGTTTCATCACCACATCGTCATCTACTTTAAAATTGGCTTTGCCTATGTAGGGTTTCAGTTTTGGCCCAATAGAGGTGGCAAATTCATCGGCGTAGGCAACCAGGCTATCGGGATTGGCCGTGGCGGTGCTGTCCTTAAGCGATATCATGATCACCAGCTTATCCAAAAACTTGGAGTTTTGGAAAACCTCGTTCAGCTTGGCAATCTTTTTATCCTTTGGGATAACCTTGCTGATATCTTCCTCAAACTTTACCCGCGATGCAAAATACCCCATCGCCAGAAAACAGGCTGCGAATACAGTATAAAAAACAACCTTGTGTTTAAAAAAATAATGATATATGAGGATTAGGCCTTTTTCCATTTAAAGGGGGACTATAAAGCAGCAGGTGATTTTTTTAGCAGTTTTAACAGGGCATAAGTTACCAGCCCAATTATTAACGAGGCTACTACGGCAAGCGTTAAACTGCCGTAAATATACTGCTCTAAATGTGCACCGATAGATTTAAAAGAAATATGCGAGCTGAATGCGATATTGGCAACCTTGTCGCCCATCCAATACTCGCCGGCTTTATAGCTTAAAAATAAGATAACCGGGATCATGGGCGGGATACTGATATGCGCCGAGAATACCACCAGCGCCTTGTTTAGTTTAAATATAATGGATAAAAATATGGCTACCGCCAGTTGGAAGCCCCAGATAGGCACTATGCCCATAAAGATACCGAAACCGATAGACAGGGCTTTGGTTTCGTCCGAATCGTTGGGGTTGTAAAGGGTGGCTAATATTTTTTTACGACCTTTTTTTTTAAACAGGTTGCGAAAAAAATCGCGCGGTTTGATCCAGGCAAAGGCGATAACTACCAAAAATGCATTCAAGACACCTACCCGCGAAAAATCTGTAAACGGGCGAAAGTGCGATACCCGGGTTTCTTTGGGCGCATAGTAAACCGTAACCGGTACAGAATCCATATGTACGCCACGCCAAACGGCCCTAACGATCACTTCGATCTCAAACTCGTACTTTACGGTGTAAAACTTCATGCCCTCCAGCATGTACAATGGGTAAAGCCTGAAGCCCGATTGGGTATCGGGGCAATGAATGCCCGTCTCTACCCAAAACCAAAAGTTGGAAAACTTGTGGCCAAAACTACTCTTGCCGGGAACAGCCGCCTGGTTCATATTACGGGAGCCGATGATGATGGCATCGCGTACGTTTTCTAGTTTATTTAAAAAGTTAGGGATGTCTTTGGCAAAATGTTGTCCATCCGAGTCGATGGTTAACACGTATTTGTAACCCTTTTTCATCGCGTAAGCAAATGCCCGGCGTAATGCCCAGCCCTTGCCCACGTTTTGGGGATAGCTGATGAGTTGAACCTGCGGGAACGATTTTACAATCTCTTCGGTATTATCTGTAGAGCCATCATTAACTACTATGATATGGTTAGTATAGGCAGCTACATCGGTTATTACACCGGCCAGGGTAAGGGGGTTATTATAGGTAGGGATAATAACACAAACCTGCAGTTCCTCAAAGCGCTTACTGATACCCTCAAATTCCATTAATTACCCCTGATCTGTAATAAATTCAAAACAACATTTTTATACATAACAAAATTAGTGTTAATGCTGACAAACCAATTAAATAGTTTCAAATTAATAAAAAGGAAGCATTGGAGTAACATATAAAAGCGTTATCTGCGCAGTAATCGCGGTTAAAATTTTATGATCAATTATGTTGACTTATTTCTGCCAGAGCAATTGTTATATGATCGCGGTTACAGGTTTTTCGCGCAAAGACGCTAAGAAACAAAGAGATTTGCTTATTTTTTCTTAGCGTCTTTGCGCGAAAAAAATCTTATCAATTTGGCTTACCGGCACTTTAATTATATCCATAAACATATATGATGTACAGCTAAAATCACGATTATATAATCGTATTTTTTTTCGGCACACCGCTTGTTCCATATATTATGGATGTTTAATAATAAGCAAAATGAAGATTCTAATAACCATGATATCATTGAGCGCCCTATTAAGTGCTTGTGAAAACGGAAGCGGGAACCCACCTGTTGATATTGAAACAAACAGCGGATTAAACGGAGTTGAAATTGTAGAAACCAGCGATAAATATGATGTTACCCAGGGCCTGTATTACGTGCATGCAACTATAAAAGCAACTGGTAAACAGGTGTTTAGGAATGTTCGGATACTTGCAACCTATTATAATGCCATGGGGCACGTTGTAGCCCAATCAAAAGGAGAGGCAGGAATGGTGTTAAATCCGGGCGATAAGAACATTGTTGAAACGGCTTGTTTTTTTCCAACATCGTCAGATATGCCTACCAGGGTTGTGTTAACTACCGCAGAGGAACGCTCAAGATGATTTGCCCTGGCCCCTGGTTTGGGGAAGCAGCCCGGGCTTGCGGGGAATTTCTACCCTAAAAAGGGGGCTTAAATAGCATACCGGCTTATAAAAAAAATTCCCGAAGAAGCGGCAGGAAGGCTTTCTCCGCCGGGACAGCCGTACACTAATAAAACTCCTGCATGCATTGTGCATAAGTAGCCCCAATAGGTATACTGTGCTCATTAATGTTGATTTGCGCCCTGTCAAATCTGCTGATTTTATCGCGGGCTACTATAAAGGCCCTATGTGTGCGGATAAACTTTTTGGCAGGCAGCATCAGCAACATATCGGTAATGGTTATCCGGGTACTTAAGGAGTTATCGCTCTGCAGGTATATTTTGGTATAGTTGCCGGCGGCTTCAATAAATAAAATGTCATTCAGCTTAACTTTAATTTGTTCGTACCCATCTTTTATAAATATAGACGCTGCCTCGTCTTCACGGTCAGCGGGTTTGTTGCGCAAAACATACAATTCGTGGGCTTTATTGCAAGCCTTTAAAAAACGGGGCAGCGAAAACGGCTTGAGCAGGTAATCAACGGCATCCAGCTCAAAACTTTTTACAGCATGTTCAGAGTAAGCCGTTGTAAAAATAACCATCGGCGGGTTGGGGATGCTGCTTAAAAAATCAATTCCGCTGATGTCGGGCATTTTAATATCGAGGAATATCAAATCTGTTTTATTTTTTTGCAAGTAGGTTAGCGCATCAAATGCATTGATAAATGTTTCCTTCAACTCAATAAAGGGAACTTTGGCGGCATGTGATTTTACTACGTCGAGCGCTATGGGTTCATCATCAATGGCAATGGCTATCATCCCTTAAAATTAATTATTATATAGAAGCTAAAAGCAGCATGCACAAACAGGGAAATCGCGTTTAAGATTTCATGATCAACTATATTGTGCTATACAGATAGCAATGGTATCAAGTTAGTAGGTTTTTCGCGCAAAGACGCTAAGCCGCAAAAAAAAATAAGCAAATCACTTTGCGTCTTAGCGTGAAATAAATTTTATAAACTTTAAACGCGATTTCGGGTCTGGTTAATTTTCTGGGGAGCTTATATCAAGCAAATAACTTTTCTAACCTGAACAAGAAGAACGAGACATCGGTAACACCCCTTAAATTGGCTCTGAAATTTTTGATCTTGGAGTTAAAGGATTCAGCATTAGCGTTGGTATTTCTGTTATCAAAGAAGTTCAAGATATTATCCAGATGGTGTTCCAGGGAGTTAACAGCGGTGTTAAACTCCTCTATTTTCGATTGCTCTACTTTGTCTTTCCATTTCTGAAACTGTTCTAAAGCGGCGCTTTTAA
>Ga0307507_10003975_pt1 | contig 27171 bp, 10 predicted proteins | sample 7_EM_MG_FD_207223 | JGI IMG/M metagenome (GOLD analysis project Ga0307507, IMG submission 207223) | Populus trichocarpa ectomycorrhiza microbial communities from riparian zone in the Pacific Northwest, United States - 7_EM | ecosystem: Host-associated > Plants > Roots > Unclassified | place...
GCCTAACAGATTAACTCTAATTGTATTCTAAGATTCACTACAAGGAGAGAACTATCTACGGTAGGGACTAAGGTCCTTTAAATACACAACTATACTCCTAAGAAATCCTCTCTTGTACGTAAGGTGTGTGTTATCTGTATTAAACATAACGTCCCTTCCGTTTAATATAGTTAATACGTTTAACACTATATAACCTTAGTTACTATTCCTTGTTACATAGTTCCACTAAATCCATCCTAGATTGTGCTTATATTAACCAACTAGCTTCCGCCAACTCCTCTCTAAGTAGTCGTAACATTATACTTAAAGCATCCGTAATACCATCTCCCTCCTCTCCATCTTTGTCCTTAAAGATTCCTAACATCTCTAAGTCGTCCACTAGAGGTGTAATGTCCGTTTAATTAGTCTGGTTAATATCTATACTTATTATACCTAAAGCTTCTTCTTCTCTTTCCTAGGTTGAGCGTCGCCTTCATACGGTTTCCTCCATACTGTCGCTAGGTAAAGTGATGGCGATTCCTTACTCCCGTTGCGCTAAAGAGGGGTTGGTTTGTATTGCGCTAGCGAGCCCTACGTCTTAACAACCCTCTTTTTGCTCTGAGTGTACCAAAGCAAACGTTTAATCGTCTTGCAATATTCGCTCTGTCTCTAACGCTAAGTGTACGCGTCCTATAACTCTTAACAGTCTTCGAGTTCCCTAAGTAACTTATTATAGGGTCTTATGTTTAATCTACCACTATAAAACTTAATAGTAAGCTAGCCTCCGCACTACTTAAGGTTTAATATGCCTTAGAAGAGTCTACATACATCCTTAAAGCTTAACGCTTAGCTTATGCTCGTCTTTAACGCCTTAAACGTGTTCGTAAGAAGGTCCATTCCAAGGAGTGGAAACTGGTTTAACAGGGTTTGTTTAAGCTAGGTAATAAAAGGATTAACTCTCCTCCTATAAGGGAAACAACTCCGAGTAGCTCGGCAATTGCTCCTCTTGGGTCCCCCTTAGGTGATTCGTTTTTTGGTAATTTCTCTCTATTAATATTACCTAACCTGCTTTCTTCTAATACTCCTATACCTTTCCTATAGCGTTCCTTAGGTTGCTTAGTAGTTCCTAGGTAGTCTTATTATAGTCTATCCACTTTACTTTATACTATGTTTTGTTATCTACATCCTTATAACTAATAATCTTTAAAACTTACCATTTGTCTTCCTCTTGTCCTCTATACGTGTCTGCCTTATAGACTGGTGGCTTAATATTTCCGTATACTAGTTCTAGCATTGCGACATACTATATAGGGTAGATTTTTATTTTGGCTAGTAGGTTTAACTTATATATAACCGATAAAATTCTTTACTTAACTTTAAAAGGTCCTAGTCTAACGTAGTCCAACTTCTTACTTAGTCGTCAACTCTTGAAGTTTTTGTGTAGTAGCTATACTTTATCCCCCTCCTTAAGATCTGGTCCCTTAGATCTCTTAGCATTATAGTACCTTTTTATTCGTTTTTGTACTAGTTTAGCTGTTTCTTTAAGGTCTGTATAAAGATTTATTAACGTCTCCATTCTTTACTTAGCTGTGCTACTCGTCTTTTTTACTTAACGTGGCGATAACGATATTCTTAGCTTATATCCGTAATTCGCCTTAAATAGTAATGTCCCCATTCCTTCTTGTGGTGTTGCATTATATGCAAACTATATAACTGGTAACAACAATACCTAATTGTTCTATGCGTGATTAATATAATGCCTTAGATACTGCTCCAGTGTCTAGTTTAGTCTTTCCATTTATCCATCCGTCTGCGGATAATACGCTGTAGACGTTGCTGCGCAAACCCCTTATTCTACCAGAAACACTTCCTAAAATACTACTATAAATCTTAGATCTCTATCCGATATAATCTTGTCTAGTACTCTATATCTTGCAAATACTTCCTTTATATAGATTCTAGTAATATCTTCTACTAATATCTCATTAGTGCATGCTATAAAGTATCCCCACTTTATTAGCTTATCCACTATTACTAAAATCGCGTTATAATCTTATCCTATAATAGGATCTCTTAACTTTAGTAACTTAACAATAAAGTCCTATAATATAACCTCCTATGGTCTTCCTAGTGTCTTAATAGGTTATAGCCCTCTGTACAGCTTATACCTTATTAGTTTATTCCTTTAGCAATCTAGATATTCCTTTATAACTTATCTTGCTAGTCCCTAGATTTCTTAAATAATATACTCCTTTTAAAGTCTTAATACTAAGCCTATAGCTTTGTTATGTCCTTATGTTATTCCCTTATAGAATTCCTTAACAAATTCTTCTATAATAGACTTAGGCATATATATTACTTCTTTGTTTTTATATTACTCTAAGTCTAGATCCTCTACCTATATTTCTTAGATCTTCTATGTCTAATTACTCTCTAGTAATTTATGGATCTGACTTTCCTTAGTTGCTATAATCTTTAGATAATTATACCTAATTAATCCGTCTTAATCCTTTCGCAATAAAGCTCCCGATAGCTTTTTATTGCTTTATAGTTTAGCCTTCCTGCTTAAAGCATCTGCTCGTGCATTGTCTATACCCTTGGTATGCTGAATTTTAAAATGGTATTCTATAAGCATTTCCGCCCATCTAACCTGTCTTTGGTTGAGTTCCTTCGTTGTTAGAAATCCTGTAAGGTTCTTATAGTCTATCTTAACTATAAATGGTTTTTCTATACCTTGTAAGAACGCTCTCTATTTCTTAAGTGCTGTAACTATACCTAACAACTCCTTGTTATAGATGTTATAGTTTAACTCTAGTGGTGTTATCTTTCGACTGTAGTATACCACTAGGTGCTATCTATCTTAATATTTCTATAGAAAGTACGCCCCTAGTGTAAAGTCTAATATATCTGTCTCTACAACCGTCTCTAGCCCTGGTTAATAAATCTTAAGAACTAGCTCCTGGGTAAATAACTCTTTAACTCTCTTAAATAGTTCTTATTATTCCTTCCCCTATACCTATAGTTCTTCTTTCTTTGTTAACCGCGTAAATGGCTTAATATTCTGTAACTACTGCGCTATAAACCTTCTATAGTAATTGCAAAACCCTAGGAACGATCTTAACTATATTACATTCTCTGGTTCTTGCCAATTCACTATAGCCTTAATCTTTTTTAGATCTATACTAAGTTGGCCTAGTTTAATAATAAATCTAATAAAATTGGTTTTCCTAGTAAAGAACTCGCATTTCTTAATTACTACTAGCATCTTTTTTTTTTGTAGTCTCTTTAAGACCCACTTAATATATTCTCTATATTCTTCTTTACTTTCTAAGTAGATAATAATGTTGTTAAGGTATACTATAACAAATTTATCTAGGTGTTCTCCTAACACACTATTAATTCGCTTCTGGAACGTTACTAGTGCGTTTATAAGCCCAAATTGTATAACTAATGGCTTATATAGTCCTTCCTTTGACCTAAAGGCTGCCTTCTATTCGTCGCCTTCCTTAATTCTAATCTAGTGGTACGCCTATCTTAGATCTATCTTCGTAAAGATCTTTACGTTGCCTATCCTATCTTAGATTTCGCTAATTAAGGGTAAAGAATATCTATTCTTTCTAGTGATGCTGTTTAACTATTTATAGTCTATACACATCCTAAGTTTTCCGTTTTTCTTTGGGATGAACAACACTGGATATCCCGCTGATAACTGTAATGGTTTAATATATCCCTTTTATAAGTTCTTCTAGATAAACTCCTTAAGCGCCACTGACTCTGTTTTAGTAAGCTTATAGATTGGAAAGAACTTTAGACTTATTCCCTCTTTTAATTCTATCTTATAGTCCTAAGCTGCATGCTCTAACAGCTTCTTACTTTTTAGTAACTATAACTTTTTTCTATACTTGTAGTATCTTTTTAGTACATAACTTAAGCCTTACTTAGTCTCTTTATATATCGCTCTAACTTAGTACTATACCAACTTAGTTTACTATCGCACTTTATATTATTATATATCCTTAATATTAACCTAACCTATAACCCAATTAATCTTTAGATTATACTCCTATAATTAAGGCATTCCTAGTATCGCCTTGTCCTGTCCTAATAGTAGGATATCGAAAGACATTCTAACTGGTCTCCCTTTAATAGTTATCTAAATAGGTCCTGTTTTAAGATTAATAATACCTCCTCTATAGGCTATCTGGTCTCCTAAAATTGTTATAAGTGGATATGGGTATTCCTTCTGTCTATATAGTAACCCTATCCTTTCTACTGCCTTTAGTAATATGTGGTTCCTTATTACTCCACTATTTACCAACGCTTTGAACTGCTAATCTTGCCACTTAGCTCTTAAGTTTAGGTATTATTCTTAAATTCCTTTAAGGGTCTAAAGCTCTAATACTAGTTCCCTCTAGTCCTATGCACCTCTCCTTTTCCTAACTATTAGCTGCTTAATCCTGTCTATACTTGGTCTAACTTTAGCTAATACTTAGTTTATTTCTTTTCCTCTATATACTATAGATAAGTGTTCTCTAGGCACTCCCACTACTATTATCTATCTAGGCATTCTTCTGTAAGAAATCTTCCTAGTTAAAGTGTTAAGTCTCCTTAACCTTATACTTCTACTAGATGCTAACTATATATATACTTAGCATTCCTAAACCGCTTTTCCTCTGGTGCCTAATATATCCTTACTAGGTACTTCCAATTCTTGTCTTTAGGTGCTCTATATATATTATATATATTATCCACATAAGCTATCTATAATAGTATATAATGCGCTACATGTTTTGGGTTAACTCTTAGTTTATCTTTATCCTTAAGTTTAAACCTATACCTAGTTAACCTAACTACTAGTATCTCTGCTGCGGGTACTAAGACTTACCGCTTACTTCTCTAGTTCCTAGATCCCTCTTCTAGGTTCCTTAATATTATAATTAATACTCCTTTAATATAACTTATACGTTTTTCTATAATGGGTTAGTTTTAGATAACTTTTTTATCTAGCCATATATAAAAGTCTTCCTATTTATTATTATGTCGTTGCCTATACCACTTTCTATACAACTGGTTTAGTGTATATAGTCTATTTATTAGAAAATACCTTGTTATCGCTGCATTATAATATCCTTTAGTATGTCTTTCTTTAAACCTAGTTAGAATATCTAGATCCTCTTCTTATTCTAGTTTATCTAACCACTTTACCCTAGGTGTCCCTGCACTTGGCCTATTAGTAATTCTTTATATAGGTACTCTGTCCCTTATACGACCTAATATAGCTAATCTCTTATCTAGCTTTTGCTCTTGCTATATAATAATTCTTGTTCTAAACTTATTTATAGTTTCTTATTTTCTGCGTCTTATAGCTAGATCCTTATAGTCGTCTTGCTTTTTAATTCTAGTATTAACTTTTTGATCTTTAGGCTAAATACTATATTTACCTAGAATTACTAACGTTCTTATTTATTCCCTAAACTCGTAGTTCTTAAACTTATGTCCTATACTTGTTTGTTTGTTACTAAACTAAGTTGCTACCCTTTCCCATCGGTTTTTGTCTATCGTGGGTTCTTAGGTGTGTCTTATCTTACTTTAAGAATCTTAAGCTTCTCTTATCTCTTCTTAAGAATCTTAAGCCTATGGCCTTTTGCCTTTACCGAGTAATAAGCTAGCACTAGTAGTTGTCTACTTACTTAGTTTCTTCTAAACGTTACTCCTATTATCTTGTAAAGTAATGGAAATCGTATCTAATGGTATCGCTATACCTATTACTAAACCTTGTTTGGTAATGGTCTTAGTCTCTGCTTTTGTTGCGTTATTAAGGTTTAAGTGCTCCTAGTTAGCCTCCTTTTCGTCCTTGTTACTGTTAATTAATAAGTACTCTAACTCTATTATTATTACTACTGATCTTTATCTATATGTTGCTATAATATCTTAATCTAGCTTATAGAGTTAATTTTATTCTTTATCTAACTCTCTAGTTCCTTGGAGTCCTTTTAACTCTAGCTCTTATAGCCAATAGCTTACGCCATACTTAGCGTCTTCATAAATTCGGTATACGTTGTTATAACAATACGCAAAACTGTTAATTAAACACTCTTTTGTTCCTTGTAGTGCACCGTCGTCCCTCTATATATACGCGCCGTCTGCTAGTCTAGTTCCCTTTACCGCGTAGTTACTTAGACCACCTCTATAGTCTTTGGCGAAATAACCCTATTTTCCGCAATTTATACAAGCTCTATCTTTAAACTATCTTTTTTGCTATAGAGTCCGCCTAAACATCTTCTGCTACTAAGATCCCTGGTTTAGCCTCTACTCCTTAGTCCTTTAATTACTTAATCCTTAACCTCTAGGTTTCTATAGTTTCTTTTCCCATCTTTAGGTTTCTTTAGTACCGCTTAGGTCCATTAGCTCTGCGCCATTCCATGGTTTTTAACTCTGTATCTGTCGTTGCGTACTTTACGCCTTATACAACTATAGAACTCTGTCTTGCCCTCTTTTGGCTTGTTCCCTTTAGTAGATTCTATTATTAATCTTTATTAACTAATCTATTAACTCTCTTAAAGTATCCGCATCTTCTATTAGGATAATTACGTCCTGGACTTTAGCCTTAAGTCCCTATTTATACTGTGCCATAAGCGCCCTATCGTTCCACTTAACCTATGTGGCTAGTGTTTGAAACTGTGTTATATACTTAATTATTAAAGTGCGTTGTACTAAGTTCTAAAGCTTTTATTCCGCTATGGTTATGGCCTCCAGGTCTCTAAATATCTGCGTTAGTTACTCTGCGAACCCGTTCTAACTAGTAAATATATACCGTATATCCTGGTTAGTAGTTATTATGCCATTAGCCTATATTTCCGTAAGATACGGCTTAAACTATTTAAGTGCCCTCCCCGTCAGGAACAATCCTGCATAGGCTACTTAATCTAATAATGTTGCTAACTTCGCTCCTTCCTATACTACCTTAAAGTGCATCTGCGTAAGAAATCCTTTGAGCTTTAACTTTTCTCCTAAGAATTGTTCAATTAAAGGTAACTTGATCTTTACTACTCTGATTCTATTAATGCGTTCTTTAAGTATCCTATTATTATCTTATAAGTAATTAACTATTTCCTATAACTAACCTTGCGTAACCACTTGAGAATCCCTATTGTCTATACTGGTATCACCTGGCCCTGAGGTTGTGGCTCCCGTCGACGCTATCATAACTAGTGCTGCTCTTGGTGGTATATTGTTTAACTTTGTTCCAATACCATAACCTTAGTAGTGAATGTGTAACAGAACCTTGTAGTAGGAACTACAGTAGGTTCTATTAATAGGCTGGGTATATAGGTACAACAAGTTAACAACGTAATAATAACTGGTAGAGTGGTTGCCTAATAGATTAACTCCAATTATATTCTAAGATTTACTATAAGGAGAGAACTATCTATAGTAGGGACTAAGGTCCTTTAAATATACAACCATACTCCTAAGAAATCCTCTCTTGTACGTAAGGTGCGTGTTATCTGTATTAAACGTAACATCCCTTCCGTTTAACATAGTCAATATGTTTAATACTATGTGACCTCGGTTACTATTCCTCGTCACATAGTTCCACTAGATCCATCCTAGATCGTACTTATATTAACCAACTAGCTTCCGCCGACTCCTCTCTAAGTAGTCGTAACATCGTACTTAAAGCGTCCGTAACATTTTATTTATATTCTTTTAGTTCTTAGGGTCTGTCCTATCCTTATAGTCCTAGTGATATCCTTAGGGTCCTATTCTATGTCCTTGTCCTATTTATGGCCTTATAGATATATTTAAGTTCCTTCTTAGGAAGAAAGAGTGGTGATAAGCTTTAGATATTATTAGCGACTTAATTAATTGAGGCACGAGCATAGCAAGAGGGACGCGCAAGCCTATATAATTGGATTGTCTATAAACGAGGATCTAAAGCTAAAGAAAGGAAATAAGAAGAACGGAAGCACCGCTTAAAGTTATATACTATCACGGGACACCTCTATAACACCTTATACACGTCCACCTGTTTCCACCGTCTTGACCTCTATGTTAATGACTTAGTTAATTAAGACACATAACGGCAATCCAAGGCAATTTGCCATTACGTAACGGCAATCTACAGCAGTTTACCGTCCTCTACTATATTCCGCCACATTCCGCCAAGTTCCGCTAGGACTATAACCTAAAGCCTATTCTGCCCCATGCACGTGTTAACTAAGCAACCAAGTTAACGATATATACCCCTTTCCTCCCATTTCCTTACTTTTTTTCCTTACGCAACGTCTTAACCTTATTATACAGTTTATATACATAGCTTAATAATATCTACTTCGCTATATATTATTACCACTTATGCTCACTCTGTAACACTATATTGCGTTAACCCTATATACTACCCTCCAAAATACAGAATAACTCCAAAGCCCCTACAACGGCCACTAATATTATATCCGCACTCTAAGAACAATTGGCAAATATACAGAAGTCTTTTATAGACGCCCTCGCATAGAACTAGGCCGCTATAGCCGAATAATAAGCTAAATAAGAAGCACGGTACTAGGAATTAATAAAGACACTCGCGTTAGGGTCCTAAGACCAAATACTAGCCTAAGAGGCTGCTAACACACCACCTATAGATAAGATAAAAATAACTAAATCTAGACCTAGCTTATTAGGTATAAACCCTAAGCCAGCTACAGATATTTATCCTATAAATCCGTCTACTGCACCATAATAATCCGAATAACTACTAGACCCCCTAATATTTACTAGTAAACAATAAGAACTCCAATTATTTCTAAGCCAGCTTAAAAATAAGCTAACTAGTAATACTAACTACTACCTAACTAAAGCTAACTAACTCTGCTACGCCCTAAGTTGACTAGAAGGAGATATAGCTAACCTTATTAAACCCCTTTAACCAAACTCAGTATAAAGTCTAGTTATACTTCTTAAAGCTATATATAGTGACCCAAACCGCCAAGCTACTGCTTAGAGAAAGATAAACCACATAACTTAAGGAATAAAAAGCTTTCCAGTATACTTCTTTTAATTTAACCGTTACGTAAAGGAAACAGGCTGGAACGACTCCATACTAGTTAATAGCCTTATTAAATCCCTAAGTCCTAAACTAAAAACCTTCCTAATAGGTATAGACCTACTAGGAGCCCTTAACGCCTACGCAAACGTTATTAATAAATAGTATAATAATATATTACACCTAATACCGAAGTCCGCTCCTTAATATAATATAACAACCCTATAAACGTCTACTAAGTTATTATCTTAGCCCAAGCACCTAGACGCTATAGATATTGACACTAAAACCCTCTCCTACGCCCTAAAAGGATCTATTAAATAAAAATAACGCATTAAACATGGCCTTTGCTTTAAGTATAGAAGTAATACTTACCTTTTAAGTTACTGCTCTGTCCTATTGCCCTAAACGCATATATAAATAACTGGTATAGGCGGTGTCCTGCTGTCCCAAACGTATAAACGAATAAGTGGTAGATTGTCTTAATTAAGCTCTAGCTACCAACCCCGATTTTTTACCTAGTTCTAGCCCCATATCTAGTAAATACTATTTATAAGGACAAAGCTCTAACTAATACTCTATAAGAACCCCGCCCCGGTCGCCTCTAAAAGGAAGGTCCTAGAGCTAAGTCGCTCTCCAGAACGGCGCTGCCTTAGAATCTCGTTAAATGCTCTAGATATCACGAACTCTAACTCTTAGGATTACAGTATAACTATTAACTGTTGTCTTTGGCAGAATAATTAATAGGCCAGTGCTTAAGTCCTAGTTAATATAGGAGCTAGTAGCATAGGATTTATTAATAAGATCTTTACGTAAGATAATAGGTTTACCCTAACACCCCTTAACCGGTATATTAACGTATTTGGATTTAATAGCAAACGCACTATCTTAGGCCGTATTACTTACGTAGCGGCCCTAAGACTCTAATACCTAAACCATAAAGAATTAATTAAGCTCTTTATAACTACCCTAGGTTACCTAGTAATCCTTAAATAACCCTAGATAAAGCTATATAAGATAACCATTAATTGGGACAACCTTAAGCTTCTATTTACTGCCTCCCGTTGCAAGCAGAAGTGCCTTATAACTTACTACTTAAACTCTAAACCAAAATCTAAAAAATCCACTAGGATCTACCAGTCTAAAATTTCTACCAACATCTACCCTATACCTAAAAAGTCTACCTAATTCCACCTACTCAAGAATTCCACCAAATTCTACCTATTTAAGAATTCCACTGAATTCCACTAATATAAGATTTCCACCAACGTCCACTAAGAACCCAGAAATAATATATAACTATATAAACTAACTCTAACTACTACACCCCAAAATAAGTAGAAGCTTAAGCTTAATATATAAAAGTACCAGAAGAACTGGTATTCTACTATAAAAAGGATACTTAAAGAACCTAAACCTAAATCTAATATTAACTCTATACTTAATACCAAACCCAAACCTAAATAAGAAACTATATAAGAAACTAAGGACAATTTAAGCTCGCTTAACACCTTAGATATCTATATAATTAGAGCTACTCCGCTAGTACGACTTGTTAGGAAACCGGAATATATAATCTTCGCTATTATAATAGCCAATATTAAGAAGGCCTTAGCACTAAAGAAGCACACTAACCCCGCTACGAAAGTACTAGTAGAATACCATAATTATCTAGATGTATTCTTATCAAAGGAAGCTAATAAGCTACTAGAACGCCGTCTATATAATTATAAGATTGTAGTTAAAGAAGGAAAACATCCTAGATTTGGACCCTTATATAGGATATCCCAAAATAAACTCTAGGTACTATGGAAGTACTTAAACAAATATCTGGACAAAGGATTTATTAGAGTAAGTTCTTTACCTATCGGAATATATGGACAGAAGTTACGTGGTTACGTGTCGTCTACGTGTCGTTATCATGTCTTTAATTAGTCATCCTTATGGTGATTAATCAACCCCCTACTTAGGCACCGCGATCCTTACGATCCTCTGCTTTCGATACCTATTTGCAAAACATCAAAACAAGAGTATACTCTTAATAGGCCACCCCCCCTGTGAAACCAATATTGATTAATAGTTAACCTCACAGTTACTATAGATTAACAAGGTCTTTTTAGAAGAGATAAGGCTTCTACGACTTCCTTACACAAACCTTAAAGAATTACCTTATGCTAAGGAATATCCTAACTTCTTTCCCTCCTTACACGAGTAAAAGAGTCTAGAGATATTTAAGGAATTAACTGCCTTACCCGCCTTAATTCTACGTCCATTATGCTTACCGTAAGCTTGCCCTTCGCTTCCTTACACGAATACAAAGAAGACTACGCGTCCTTAATTTCCCCTTAGCTTTCTTATATAAAGCCGCCTTCCCTTTGTCCAAAACCTATATAACTTAGCAGATATGATACGAAGCCTACCCTTTTTACTCCTCTCCTTTAACAGCGCTCCCCTTTTTCCTTTAACAGCGCTCGCCTCCTTTCTTTAATAACACTCGCCCTTCTCCTTTAAGATGCAAGCCTTTAAAGCTGACAAATATATTAAAAGGTAGACATAAGCGCTTAAGCAAGCCCCACAGGCACAGGATAATATTTGGAGGAAATTTTAAGAAAGATTTAGGGGATTTACTGTTAACAACTTTAAGCTAGCTTACTAGATTACTCTACAAGATCTTTACGATACCTTAATTAGCTACGGAATACCTATTAATACGCCAAGAAGAGGTTTTTCTTATGCAGACGCTTTACAAGCTTGCCTAGAGAAGAAACTACTAGAGGAACCTACCCTACCTCTAAAGCCTTAGCCTATAAATTAAGCACTTTTGAATTCTATAAATTAAGCTTTCTCGCAACTTTAGCAATATTTATAACCTTAATTGCAGTATCAAGCTTCTCTATAATCTTAATATATTTAGCTACGGCCTTAACCTCTAAATCCTCTAGGAACGCTAGAAGATTGGATATATATAGGTCTACCTATCCCACCTTCTCTACGACCTCCAAATATAGACGTATACGGCCAACCTTTACAATAACCTTAATACTCGCAACCTTAATACTTAATTTAACCTCCCTTTATTTAGCCTTAAGTTCAGCCTTAATCCCAATATTAAGCTCCTTACGTTTAGCCTTAAGCCTCTTAACGATCAGTTTAATATAATAATAACAATAACTGGTCTTGGCCTTTAAACAAATAAGAATAACAAGAGACTTTTAAGAGCTATAAACAGCCTAATTTTAGCTACGAAGTCGATAACAAAGATGGCCAATTAGAGGGCGAGGATTGGGATGACAATAGCTATAGCAATAGCTATAGCGATGACGAGTATAAATAAGCAGATGCTTGGTAATACCTAGGGCATAGGGGAGCATGGATTTTATAAGGATTTTACATATAAAAGGATGTCGCAGCTCTGTATAGACATTTCTTGGCATAAAGTAAAAGTTGCTAGTATTGGAATACAAGAATTTGTACTAATATGCCTACGAATACAACCTTATTACTGGCATTGTACTACCACCCAAACGACCCTATTGCTAGTACCGTACTACTACCTACACAGACAATAATCGTGCCGATATACATATGATATATTAACTAACCGGTAGCGCTAATATACCTGTTATCACGACCCGACTAAATAATTGTGCTAATGTGCCTGCGATCTACCAACCGACCGATAGACAAGCTCTACGTTTAACCACTATTACCACCCAATGCTTATACCGTACTACTACCTAAATCTAACAACTGTCGCGCTAATACGCCTGCGACCTAAACACGACTAGGTAGAGCTTTGCTCCCTAGAATACAACCCCGTCGCTAGCACTGTACTGCTAGTATTAGAATATATGGATAAAGGTTACGTGGTTACGTATTTTAGGATAGCTATTTTACGCATAAAGAAAGAACTGCCAGTGTCGGAATATATAGACAGAAGTTACGTGGTTACGTATTGTCTACGTGTCGTTATTATGTCTTTAATTAGTCATCCTTATGGTAACTAATTAACCCCCTACTTAGGCACCGTGATCCTTACAATCCTCTACTTTTAATACCTATTTGCAAAATATCAAAACAAGAGTATACTCTTAATAGGCCACCCCCCCTATAAAACCGACATTACCCATAGCCATATTAGTAATCTTTATTAAGAAACCTAGCAGCGGTCTATACTTCTATATAGACTACCAAGCTCTTAACGCTATTACCGTTAAGAACCAATACCTAATCCCGTTAATCTAAGAGATACTAAACTAATTAAGTAAGGCTCGCTTCTATACAAAGCTTAATATTATCCACGTATTTAACCGCCTTCGTATTACAAAAGGAGATAAATAGCTTACTGCATTTTATACTCAATATGGACTATTTAAATACTTAGTAATGCCATTCGGCCTTATAAACGCCCTAAGTTTATTCTAACACTTTATAAATAATACCCTACGTCTATACCTAGACGTCTTTTATACTGCTTATATTAACGACATCTTAATATACAGCAATAGTCTGGCTAAATACCAAAAATATATTAAACTGGTCCTATAAGCCTTGCGCGGAGCCGGCCTATAATTAGATATAGATAAATGCGAGTTCTATAAAACGGAAGTCCTATACCTTAAACTTATTATTTTTATAGATAGCGTATAAATAGACCCTAAGAAAGTTAAAGCAATTATAAACTAGCAAGAATCTCAAAATGTTAAGGATGTAAGGGCCTTTATAGGCTTTGCCAACTTCTACTAATAGTTTATTAATAACTTCTCCGCCTTAGTCTTACCCCTTATAGCCTTAACCTAAAAGGATAAAGCCTTTATCTTTAGTAAGGAATATAAAAAGGCCTTCACTTATCTAAAGGTTATATTTACCACTATACCTATACTTTAACACTTCAACCTAGACTAAATAAGTATTGTGGAAGCTAATTTATCTAATTACATTACTAGAGGCATTCTGTCTCAATATAATAAGGAAGGAGTATTATACCCTATAGCATACTTTTTAAAATAACTAAGCCCAGCTAAATACAATTACAAGATCTATAATAAAGAATTGCTAGCTATTATTAAATACTTTAAGCAATAGCGACTAGAACTAGAAGGAGCTAGATTCCCAATTAAGGTTCTTAGCAATTATAAGAACCTATAGTACTTTACAACCACAAAACAGCTAAGCCACTATTAAGCCCGCTGGTTAGAATATCTGTCCTAATTCCAATTCTTAATCACGTACCGCCTAGGCGTTTAAGATTAAAAACCTAATACCCTAACTTAACATTTATAAGACATAACAGTATAGAAAGAAGCGCGCGCCTACCACAATTAAACCCTGCTTTGTCCTAAATTATTTAATCCTCTAGCTAAAGACCTTATAGTATACGTCCTTAAAATAACTAATTAATTAATTAATTAAATTATAATTAACAAATACCCAAATAACAAGTTTATCTAAGAGACACTTAAGCTAATTTAAGATAGCGTTAGACGCTCTAAAAAGATCTCTCTAAGTAAATATAAAGCTCGCGGAGACCGCTTATACTACTAGAACCGCCTAGTTATCCCTAATTATAATAAACTTAAGCTCAAGCTCCTTAAATATATACACAACCTACCAGTAGCCGGCCACCTAGGCCAAAGAAAAACCCTAAAATTACTCTAACGGGAGTACTACTAGCCAAATATATATAATATAACACAAAGGTATATTTCTAGCTGCTATACCTGCCAACAAGCTAAAGCTTCACATAAGACGTACAACGGCTTTCTAAAGCTACTGCCTGTTCCGGACCAAAGATAAAAGAACATCTTAATTAACTTTGTTGTTAATCTCCCCTTAAATAAAGGCTGTATAAATATTATAGTAGTTATAAACCGACTATCTAAAATAAGACACTTAATCACCTGTCCTAATATATTAACGCCTGCCGTCGCCTAACTGTTTCTGGATTATGTATAAAAACTCTACAAACTCCCTAAAACAATTATCTTTAATAAAGGTAGATAGTTTATCTCTACATTTTAGAAAAAACTAACTACCCAACTCCATATTAAAGCACTATTGTCTACAGCATACTACCCAGAAACGGATGGTTAAACGGAATATGCAAATGCTATAATAGAACAATATATTTGGATATATGCGTTGTATCTATAGGACGACTAGATGGACTGGCTTGCATTCACCAAGTTTATAGTAAATAACTCCGTCTTAAAAACTATAAAGGTCTCCCTGTTTCTAGCTAACTACGGCTAGCACCCACAAATAGGTTTTAAACCCTTTAGTAATATTCCTTACCCAGCTTATTAAGCCTTATAAGTTATAGAAGCAAATAAATTTATAAAGAAGATAGAAGAACTACAGGAGTTCCTTATTAATAAAATAGCATGGGCCCAGTCTGTCTATAAAGCCATAGTAAATAAGAACTAAACCCTAGTACTAGCTTACCAAATTGGTAACTTTATCTAGCTAGACACAAGAAATCTGAATACAAAATAACCTACTAAGAAACTTAATTAGAAGAACGCCGGCCCTTATAAGGTTGAAAAAGTTGTCTCTCCTTATGCCTACTAACTAAAGCTCCCTAATACGGTTAAAATCTACCCTATATTCCATACGTTAGTCCTCTACCCTGCCGCCCCTATATTAGACGCCCTGCCTAGATAAATCTAAGACCCTCCCCCACTAGTTAAAGTGGATAGTAAGGATAAGTACCTTATTAAAAAAGTCGACAATATTAAGTATAATAAATGGAAACGTAAATATATATACCTTATAAAATGGAGAGGCTTTACTAAGCCCTTATAGAAACCCGTTAACTCTATAGGACTTATATAAGCCATAGAAGACTTTTATAAACTCCACCTAGAACTACTATAGCCCCATCTCGCAGAAGCTCGAGTTTAAATAGGGGTACTATTATAGAATACCTCCGTAACACCTTATACACGTCCACCTATTTCTACTATCTCAACCTCTATATTAACAACTTAGTTAATTAAGACACATAACGGCAATCCAAGGCAATTTGCCATCACGTAATAGCAATCTACGGCAGTTTGCCGTCCTTTACTATATTCCACCACATTCCACTAAGTTCTACTAGGACTATAACCTAAAGCCTATTCCGCCCCATGCACGTATTAACTAAGCAACTAAGTTAACGATATATACCCCTTTCCTCCCGTTTCCTTACCTTCTTTTCTTACGCAACGTCTTAACCTTATTATACAGTTCATATATATAGCTTAATAATATCTACTTCGCTATATATTATCACCGCTTATACTTACTCCGTAACATATACAATCTTCTAGTTATATAATGGCAACTTACCGCAACTTGCCATTACATAATGGCAGTTTACGGCAATCTGACGGCAATTTGCCAGTGTTATAACAATTAGGTTATAATCTAGTAAGTATAGTAGTAAGAATATAAGTAATACAATATGCTTCTTATATAGATTATAGAGTTATGCTAACTTATAAATTAACACGTTATTTAAAATAAGAATAGATCGCGGCCTAGGATATAGTATATAATAAGGGAACACCTACTACTTTAGAAATAGCTTAAAGATCTCTACTATAATTAAGCCTTAGTAAATAAGGTAGCTTAGATATCTATTAACTAATAGTGCTAATAGGATATTCTACCTCTCTAGCTTTTTAAATAAGTAAGAGACCTTATACTCTCTTCTAATTAGTGCCTAGCTAAACTTTCTATTACTAGTTTTCTTATTAGAAGCTAACTTATTAAGAAAGACTAGCTAATTTACCGTCTATATAGCCTATCTGCTAATTTATAATATATAAAGCTCCTAACTTCTCTCCACCATATAAGCCTTAACGGCCTTCCTTAACCAGTAAGCTCTTAATAAGGTACGGCTAACGGTATCTATAAAGACTTAAAGATTAAACTTATTAAATAGGAAGTCCTATATCTTATTAAGGTAAATAGTAGGTCGGTCTTTAAGAAAGTTAAATAGCCTTTATTACTAGCAACGCGTCAGCAGAAACTTAACACTAAGCAATAGTAGACTTATTGGTCACACAGGGTGACTCACCAATAACAACTACTCAAGTAGGTTACAGTAATGTTGGTTAATAAAGCTTATTCATTAGAATAAGGGAGGGCGAGGAGCATAAGGCTCCTCCCCGCGCTAGTGCCGCGGCGGCACGTAACAACACGTAACAACCACTTGCCTTATTCCCAACACTAGCAACTCTTCTTTTGTGGTTGTTGTCTATATATATATATCGCTTAGCTAGCGGAACAAATACCAATCCTCCTTACTTACTATTGCCATTATAATATAAGTCTCGCTATCCTAAAGTTTGCCTTTTAGCACGTAGTGCTTCTTGCTTAGGTAGGCGTCGTATCAGGGCCGCTAAGGCGCTAGTAGTAAACAAGCCAATGGCGATTTTCCATACCGGGTATAGAAAATCCTAATTAGCTAGTTGAAATTAGGGTCTATAGAGCATTATATTCTTACTTCCTTTTAACCCAACCTTTAACCCATATATATAGAGTATTTGTATTAACAAATATTTCTAGAGCCTTATTTAGGTTTGCCTTCGTCATTGCATTTACTAGGTTATCTTGGCCATTAATCTATTAAATCTTAAAGAGTTCTCGCCGTTCATAGGATTACTAAAGTGCCATAATGTTAATTATAAGGCGCTTCTCCTTTATAGTACCAAGCTTGACTAAACACTTATAAAGGGAGTATAAGTCGGTATACACGACTATAGGGATAACGGGAAGTCCGAGTTAATCTATAATTATCTTTAGGGTAGTTCCAATTGCAATTACTATATTAACTCCACCAATCATTCCATATATCTCTGACGCTAGAACGCTTTAAGTAACGCGCTTACTCTTAGTTAAGCTCTAATGGATAAAATTGCTATAAATTATAAAGTTATTCTCTCCAGTAGATTTGTTTATAATAATAATCTTATATTCTAGCTAGGAGCTAAAATCTTTGTTATTTATAAATAATCCATCAATAAATACAAAGAGCTTAGCGGTAGGAAGATTAATAGGCACGTAGAGTAGTCCCCGATTAAGATAGTTCATTTATTAGGAGAGACGCTTATTTAGGGCAAGGATATTATCCTTAGTTAGTTCCTAATATTAGGCGGCAATAGAGAGATCAAATAAAGCCTTAGGTTAATAGATAGAAGCAACATAAGCTCTATAAGCGTATTACTCCACGTATTCTTGTTTCAGAGAGTTAACGTTAATAACGTTAATCTTCTTACCTTAACCCTTCTAGCGCAAAGCAATAGAATCCTCGTTTAGGGAGAGGATGCATCCATTAAAAAGTAATAGTGTTATTAAATTAAGCTTTTCCTTTAGCTTTGCCATAAGATTTGCCTTTACTAGCTTATCTTCTTTAAGAGCTAAAAATTAGTCATCTCCTAAGATAATTATATTATTAGTTTACATGCCAATAATTCTAAATAGGGTTCCTATGGTTATAATAAGAAAGCATAGATCAAATATAGAAGTAGTCATTAAAAGTTTCTCTTTATAGTGCTTGCTATAGGTAGCCCACTAATAAGTTCCTGCCTCTGCGATTCTATATAATGGCTTAAGCACAACCATAATCATATCTTCGGGATATTGGTAGCGAATTTGCTCTAAAAGGTATACTAATATTAAGCGCTAAAGGTGCGTCTCTAATTGGGTGTAGGCCTAAGTAATATCTTATAGATAGACCACTATTCTATTCTTTATTAAGGAGGGAGCTAGCGCAACAATAACTCGCTAACTAGCTTATTGAATTATAGAAAATTGCGTAAAAATCACCTCCTTACTATTATTATTATAACCTTAGATAACAAGCCTTAATTTCTTAAATAAGGTGTTAGTAGCTTTACCTTTAATCTTATTAACCATTCTTAACTTAAAGATGCGAACTTTATTAAACTTAATAGGGTCATACTTCTTAAATTTAAAGACTCCTCTTATAATAAGGCCATCAATCTCCTACTTATTAAATGCTTGGAAAGGAGCTCCTGGGGTTATAATATAACCTTCCTTTTAGAGCTATTTTGCGAGTTTAAAGTCAGCCTTCTCCTTAGCTATTATAAAGGCCATTAATAGCTCAACTCCATTCTTAATAGCGGCAACAAATTGCTCTTTGAAATTAATAAGATATTAGCAATTTTGTGATTTTTTTAGGCAACCTCTACCGCGTTATAGTTGCGGCGTATCTACTATAATTATATTAGAATCGTGGTCGCCTTCTAGAGCTTGTTAATTGTAGCTCTCCTCTAAGGCATCTTCTATAGCATCCTATAAAGGTTCAGAACTGTTATCTTTATAGTAAGGCTTAATAACAGTTAAATGGAATTAAGTGGGTCTATAAGGCATTTAAATAGTATAAGTTTAACTATTAATTATAATAAGTTAATATGGGCCTAACCACCCTCCCTTTTTACGCCATACACGTACCTTAGACTAGAGTGGCAGATCAAGCATAGTTAAGGTATTTAGGCCATTTCTTATTCCTAGTGCGTCGTTGACCTAACATGTGGCGTAGAGACGTCGGACCTCCTTTATTACCTTATAAATAGCCTCAGCTCGTTGCATAACGGAGGGAGATAGTGGAGAATTATTAGTTATTTAAGGGTAGGCGCCAAAGACTAGTAGCGTAGGTACAAGTCCATCCAGGCCAGCGGAATCGTTAACAGCTTTAACAGCCATTTATAAGATAAGTTCTTTACTAGCGTTCTCTAGTTCCAAAGAGATAATCTTATATACGCGGTGTAATAGCGTGTGATATTATTCCACTTTTCTAATACTATTATATGCCTTAATAGGGACTTCCTTAACCTTAATTGCCATTGCCTTTATCTATTATTAAAACTCTATAGATAAAAAGTTCTTTCCTACATTATAGACAATTTAATTAGGGGGTCCTAGGTAGACATTAATCTAGCATAATTAAAGGGTATCCTATACGTTTCTAGCTAATATATCCTTTAAGAAGCGTGCGGCTTAGAAGGAGGTTAAAAAGTTAACAACTTAGAGTACTAGCTTGCCGCTAAAATACATAACATTAACAATAATATAGAAGTTAAAGTTATAGTTATCTTTAAGGGTAAACTTAAATCGGCCAGGGGACTTCTAGTTTATTTAGCAGTAATGGTAGTACTTTATAAGATACTCAATTGCCTTAACCTCAACTTTATAGCCTACTTGCTGAAGAACCCTAAGCAATTAGTGAACGGATAGGTAGCCAAAACAACGGTGTAGTTAATGTAACTCTAACTCAGTCAAATAGCTCTAAGCAACACTCTTTTCTGGTTAATAAAGGAGCAACTAGGGGTGACCCTACTTGCGTATAACAGGCACCTAATTATCTCCCTAAATGAGTACATTCTTAAGGTTATTAAGCTTAACGCTTAATTTGTCTATATCTCTAATATAAAATAGGAACGGGGTGTTCGTAGGGATAACATAGAAAGTAATATACCCTAAGGGGGTTTGGACCCTAATTGTACCAAAAAAGATTACAGTACCCTTACTAAAACAAATCGTGTGTTAGCCTGCCATTAAATGGTTAATCTAGATAAAGCTATTAAGCTACTAAAGGGCTCGAACTTAAGGTTCTCCTGCTGTAAATACTCCTGCGGCTCCAGTGTCTGGCATAATACTATAGAAGACGTTCGCCGAGTATCTATTATTAAAGGAGAACGTAGAACTCTCCTTTAGCTCGTTAAAGATATCCAACTTCGTGATAGAGTGGAGCGTAGATTAGTTATTTAGAACAGCAACGGTTTATATACCATTTACCTCACCATACTTAGTAAAGTATTGGTTAGGAGAGTAGTCCTTAATTTCCATATCTATAAGAAGCTATTTGGCCTTATTAACCTCACCCTTAAAATCTTCTACGCCTTTATATTAAACCAGGAAGCTTTAGAAGTAAGCTATAGTAACTTTATAATTTCTAATATTTCTTGCACTCTAGCGAAACTTATTATATGCCTCCTTTTATTTATTAAAAGAATACCTAGTTAACTAGCAATTTAGTTTCTTATAAATATAGCACTTCTTCTAGCAATCACTTTGGAATAAACCTCTACAAGGACCTCTACCTTTGCCTTATAGTCGTTAATTATACCCTCTGCTGTATTGCCTACCACGGCCACCATATATTTGATTAGTCCAGTTATGATTATATTAGTTAGGCGGGTCGATCGAAGTAGGTTAAAGTTAGGCGTTAAATTACTGTACTTCTTAAGAGCGTAGAGCGGTGCCAATAAAAGATCTTAATTAAGCACACACTCCTTCATAAGTATTTGCAGGATTAAAGAGAGCAAGGTTGCATTCTTTAACGCCTTAGCATGCGCTAATAACTTAATTATATAGGCTGAAATCCTCTTAATATAATTTGGATAAACCATACTAAATTATCTAAAGTTAATTAAAGAGCTTTTAAAGACAATCAAGCCAAGGGACACCTAGGTTTGTAGCAATAATCCTTAGGAAGATAGTCTCTCTCTATTCTAATATATACTGCTGCTTATTTTCTTCTGTTTTAAAGTGGTATCTTAACTCATATATTATACGGTTGAAATTGTATCCTTTTCCTGCCAAATGATCATAATAGAAGGTACTAGCTCGGCCCTTAAGCATAATGAAATAGGCGTTATGGTATTTATTAGACTCTATTCCTACCTTCTAGCAATAGTTATAGAAGATACATAGTTTTAAATTAAGAATATTATATAATTCCCTACCAAACTTCTTCTCCTAATCCAAATAGAGCTTCGTAAGCTCTATAAGCAATTTTAAACTACCTCCGATTTAAGATTGAGATAGAGGAGGTAGGAGTTGCATTGCAGGCTATAGTGGGGATGTAGGTCTAGTTGGTAGGGTCCAAAGGCTATTAGATTACAAAGTAGGGGGATCTTATACTTGCTAAAGGGTAGTAGTTGAAGTTGTGGGTTAAATTGGTTGATACAGGGGAGTTAAAGATAGAGGTAGAAGCGTCTCTAATAGTATATTGCTTAGGTTCCATCGTGAATTAAGCTTCCTTATAGTGCATAGTTAGTACTCAATCTCTTATAAAGTCCATTCGTGCTCTTCTTTTATATTAATAACTTGCTTCTAAATGTTATCTCTAATAGCACCCCCATCCATAGGTACAAACACTCTATTCTCCTGTAGGAAGTTACGGAAGTCCTATATAATATCCTTATTCACAGGAGCCTATATTTCCTTTATCCATCCAATAAAGTCCTCCTTTATACAGTACTATAGTATGGTGTCGTTGTATTTGCTATCTTTGTAGTATACTATATAGTATAATAAGAATCCGTTTAAGTCTTGTTAATTAACATCTTTAGAATTAATTATAGCGGTTTTCTATATCTCTAGGTTAATATCGTCCTCATACTTCTTTAGGTAGGTTAACGCCATAATAGCTATTATTAAAGATTATTTAACGCGTTTTAATAAAAATTAAGGGAAATAAAGGTTATTTAATATATAGTTAGGTAGTAATTATAATCCTATAGTCTATAAAGGTACACCAAAGGTATTAAGATGGTTGTTTTAACGCGTTTTAAACGTTAACTTAGGACCCTAGGTTCAGTAATACTTCTAACCTAAAGTACTTAACCAAATCTTCGTAAACGTGGTTGTTCTGTATAATAGACGCAACTTAGTATCTCCTAGTACTCAGTAACACTTCTATTACTAGTTTTCCGCAAGTCTAAGGTAGCATAGTATCGCCGGGATCCATTCCATATAAGCGTATATAGCACCCCTACATAAGACTATCTCTTCTGTTCAAAAACCTAGCTGGTCTATAGTTAACTGTGTATTCAACCACTAATCAGTATTAGTTACACAGGGTAACTCACCAATAACAACTACTCAAGTAGGTTACAGTGATGTTAGTTAATAAAGCTTATTTATTGAAATAAGAGAGGGCGAGGAGCGTAAGGCTCCTCCCCACGCTAGTGCCGCGGCGGCACGTAACAACACGTGACGACCACTTGCCTCATTCCCAACAAGACTTATAAGCTCTTGGTAGGCCAGAAGCAGCCTTAGTTAACCTTATATAAGACTAGCTAGCGCGTACGGCTCGCCATAAAGGTTAAGGTTTAATTATATTTTATAAATAGTCAGACAAGACACGTTAATAGCCTTTATAATAGCTAGCACCTCCTTACCAGCTTCAATCCTAACCCTAATTTGGTATATAACTTTAGGTGCGAGCCTTCTGCCCATTTTAGGTAATAAGTAGTGGATTAAATGCGTTACATTACACCTTATACAAATTTTGGTGGGGTGCGATGCGGGCTGTTCGTGGGCTTGGCGCGATTAAACGATCTTTTGCGGATCACTGTAAATAAAGGGCACCCCTGACTCCCTTCCTCACTCTCATATCTTCGTTCTTCCTCCTTCAATTCTTTTCTTTTTTCTGCGCGCTTTGGCATGACATGGCGCTGCGCATTGGACAAATTCTCCGAGGGGGTAAGGGGAAATATGAGCTGTTGGAACAGTTAAAAGGTTCCACGGTCTTTAAAGCCAGAGTGGTGTCTAGCCTCTCGATCCAAGCGGAATGGCATGAGTCTCTGCTCTAATGTACTTCAAGAATTGACCCCTTATTATTGCTCTAGGGCTGTGGTGAAATCTGCTATTACGAAAGATGAGATCTTTACCTTGAAGCGTGAATACCGCAATTACCAGAACCCTGAAATCGCCTCATGTCCACATATTCGAACTCTGCACGATGTTGTACGGCAAAATGAAGCTCAAGAAGACCCGATATACTTGGTATTCGAATGGATGGATCATGACTTGCGATCGACGCCAGCCAACGTGTTCCGAAGTGACCAAAGGCTGCCTAGAGTCGTGTCCAAAGCGGCACTGTCGGCTCTGACCATTTTCAAAGTGCTTAATGCTGTCCATACAGGTAAGCTTTGTTCTGTCGCTAATATCCGCGGTACTAAACGGCTAGATATATCTATAAATAATATCTTCGTCTCCAACATCGATAGCGCTTCGCCAATTGCTAAATTGGGAGATTTAGGGAACTGTAAGCGCTACAGCTACTTCCGTATCCGTTGAGAGCGCTGATGTGCATAGTGATTTCCGAGGGTTCTACTCAACGTGTCCAGAGCCTGCCATGTCGGGCACCTGAGGTGTGGCGAGGCTTGGGGTGTCAGCATTGCTCGGATGTATGGTCACTCGGTGTTACGGTTAGTTGTCTCATTCCGCAATTTCACCGCAAGCTAATGTCGAAGTTGGCACATCGATTATCCCCGCAAACGATCTTCGGAGCTCGAGACAAGATAATCGAAGGATTCGCCGAAGCGTGGTGCATCGCGAAAATCATCCGTCTTCTCGGCCCAGTGGGTCAACCTGTCGATTCTGAGGCCTATAGGGAGGAGTTCGAGCTTGCGGAACAATTAGCAGTCATGGAGAACCCTCATAACGGCACGGATCTCATCAGAATAGGCACTTTACGGGAGGAATTACAGCGACTCTCGGATCCCCCCGTGTCGCCGCAGCTACTGGACTTTATTGAATTCTTGCTCGTTACCGACCACAGCAAGAGGCCAACGGCTTTAGAGGCGCTGCAACACCCCTACTTGCAATCTTTTCTGTGAAAATGTTCACCCTTGCGAAGCGTTGAAACGAATAGAGAAGTTATAAATGGAGGGCTGAAGTGATGTCATAAAATTTTGTTACATTATGTGCTACTTAGGTACCAATATCTCCCCTTCCACTTAACAACAAAGGTCCGTCTAATCGCCTCTACGCTTAGCGCGCCATCTGTGCGTGGTTAGTCAATCATCGTGTCTTGGGCGCAGCTAAAGGCGGACGTTACCTGTTGCTTGCTCTGTTCGGAAGTGACATGTCCAATCGCAACCTCCTTTCCCTGATGATCTTGTGCAACAACGGTGCTATGTTCATCGGGGTCTTGCGGGCTTGGGTGGGGCATCGAACTACTTTTATCGGTTAACGATCTCTAAAGAGTGCCAAACAGAAACATACGTGATTATGATGGAGCTTGTGCTGGACGCCTAGGTTGTGGACAACAGTCTGTTGCCCCCAGCGGCTGCCTTCACCTTGTCCACGGCGTCATTGAAGACCTTCGGGTGTGAACGAGACGGCGGTAGCCGGCATCGCGGACCTCGCTGGCCACATATATCGGGATTTGCTTGTTTCCGCACGTGGCATATTTGAGGAGGCGGGACATCGTATTTCAATAAAGGAAGGACAAGCTCGTCTGATAGCTGGAAGGAGGCAGTGTGTCCAACAGTCAGCGGACAGCGAGCTTTGAGGCCTCATCGCTGACGACTGCAGCCAAGTGGATCGCTCGCTGTCCGCTGTGTCAAAATCAGGTACGCTGACTGTCACGCGGTCAGCTCGCTGTCCGAATTAGGCAATTTGTATAATGTTCGTGGTGTTTCATTGCGGATTTTTGGCAGCACCTCTCTATATACAAATATTGACGTTGCCCGATTAAAAATTGACCTTAATTTATCCAATAGTGTCCAAGTATATCCAAAATTATCCTCCGCAAATATTGAAGTCGGTAGTAACGTTAGTGGTAAGGAAGGAAAGCAGCGGTAAGGGCTCCGGAGGCTCTATTTTTATATTAGATTTAATTAAATATAAAGCTCTATTGAATGTATCTTACCAAGCTGGCTTATAGCCAGTAAGATTAATATTCAAGCTCGTCAGCTAGGGTGTAGTTAAAGCTCCATCGGAGTTAATACAGTCGATTAAACTGCTTAATAAAAGGCCCTTGATCAACTACCACTTTTAATATTAATCTGCTTTAATCGTGTCGGCCGATAATCAATTACGCTCATCAGTGACGATCTTTTTAGCTTGACTAAAGGCATGTTTGCATGCAGAGCTTATTACTGGTATTAAGAACATATTAAGAGCGATCTTAGCAAGTGTTGGATAAAGGATTTGACCAAAGGACCATCCTAAAAAATGTCTGCTCCATGCTTCTATATTAGTGATATAGAGCCATTGCTTAATAGTGACCGCTTATTAATAACTCGGTATCCATATTTGCCAGTAAGCTTACCGTATAATATTAAGTAGAGATTATCCTAATTAATAGGAAAGATACAGCTGTAGTTCTAATTAGCTGGAGGAGGCTCTCGCGATGTAGAATTATCTTAATCGCCTAATTCGGTATCATTATCGGTTGGAAGAGGGGAAGAAGCAGTTAATCCACGAGGCCTACGCGGTACTAAAGGACGCGTAGATAAAGTTAATAAGGAAAAAGCAGAGGAAGAAGTAGAGGAAGAAGCAGAGAAAGAAGCTCTGCTACCTTGCCGGGGCGTAAAATGTAATATACTTTGCATTGTGTATAGGTAATAAAAAGGTTCGTTTTAATATTGGGGAATAGGTTTACACGCGTAGTAGAGATATTGGGAAAAATGCTTATTTACTATGGCTAAGCGAGAGATTCCTAAGGGTTAGCCAACCGGATCTCAGCCGAAGATCTGAATTCTGCTAAAAGCTTCAAAACACCACCAAATCTTCCTTTCCTTACCACCAAGGCAGCGAGCTGTCAGCTCGCTATAGTTTTATCACCGACTGACTGTCGACTGACTGTAACTACCCTATACGCAGACTGACTGCTAGCTGACTGCTTACGTTATCAGCTTCTTGGCAGCTACGCTGCCTTATCTCAGTAAGCAACTCAGTCGGCAAGGCCAGAACTTAAGGCGCACTCACTAATACTAAAGTATTACTAGTCTCCATCCTAAAAAACGCCACTTTCTTTTAGCTAATCAGCTATCTACCGACCTTAAGTTTGCCCTGCCGTCTGAGGGCCTTTGGTGCGGAACTCTATGGCGCTCAACTTTAATCTGAGCAATTTTGTATGAGAGACACTCTCTCCTATATATTTAACTCCCTAATAACACCTATTTAACCTAATAAGCTAATAAGTTGAGTTAGACTAGTCTCCTCTATAATCAATTACTTTTTTATGATAGGAATATGTTGGTAGGGGGCTGTCTCTTTAAGCTTGGCGACGTGCACGTGACAGTGCATGGGCCACCTTGAAGGGCAATCGAGCTCTCATAGTAGGTAGACACCGACCGACGCGTCGTCTCTACGAACGTCTCCACGAAAGTCTCTAC
>Ga0307507_10003976_pt1 | contig 27138 bp, 5 predicted proteins | sample 7_EM_MG_FD_207223 | JGI IMG/M metagenome (GOLD analysis project Ga0307507, IMG submission 207223) | Populus trichocarpa ectomycorrhiza microbial communities from riparian zone in the Pacific Northwest, United States - 7_EM | ecosystem: Host-associated > Plants > Roots > Unclassified | place...
TTTATATAGACCTTAAAGAAACAGCTAAACTAGTACAAGAACGAATAAAAAGGTACTATAATGCTAAGAGATCTAAGGGACCAGATCTTAAGGAGGGAGATAAAGTATAGCTACTATATAAAAATTTCAAGAGTCAACAACTAAGTAAGAAGTTGGACTATGTTAGACTAGGACCTTTTAAAATTATATAAAGAATTTTATTGGTTACATATAAGTTAAACCTACTAGCCAAAATAAAGATCTACCCTATATAATACGTTGCAATGCTAGAGCTATTATACGGGAATATTAAGCTACTAGTCTATAAGGCAGACACGTATAGAGGATAAGAGGAAGATAAATGGCAAGTTTTAAGGATTATTAGTTATAAGGATGTAGATAATAAAACATAGTATAAAGTAAAGTAGATAGGCTATAATGAAACTACTTAGAAACCACTAAGCAACCTAGAAAATACTATAGGAAAGGTAAAGGAGTATTAGAAGAAAGCAGGTTAGGAAGTATTAAAAAAGGATCGCTAAAGGACAAGCCACCTAAGGGGGACCTATAAGGAAGAGCAACTACTATATTATTTGGAGTTGTTTTCTTCTCTAGAAACTTAACCCTCTTATTACCTAGTTTGTTAAGACCTTGTTAAACTAGTACCCACTCCTTAGAATAAATCTTCTTACAAACCTTCTTAAGACGGGTTAACCGAGCGAACGCAACCTACTAAGACTTAAAGGAGCGACGTTAAGCCTCTATGGCCCAAGCGGTCTCTTTAGCAGAACAATAGAGTTTAGCACGCGTGGCGGCTAGCTTAGACTCTAGCTTTATAGTGGTAGATTAAACATAAGACCCTATAACAAGTTACTTAGGGAACTTGAAGACTGTTAAGAGTTATAGGACGCGTATATTTAGCGTTAGAGATAGAGTAAACGTCGTAAGACGATTAAACGTTTACTTTAGTACACTCTAAATAAGACGAGAGTTGTTGGGACAAGGGACTTGTTATAGTAACACATACTAACCCCACCTTTGCACAACGAGAATATGGAGACGACATTATCTTACCAAGTAATAGTATGGCAGCCATAGTGCGAGCACAGCGTTGTGCTTGTAAGGAAGAAGACGCTTTAGGTATAATAAGTAAGGATATTAACCAGACTAATTAAACGGACATTACACCTCTAGTAGACAACTTAGAGATGTTAGGAATCTTTAAGGACAAAGATAAAGAGGAGGGAGATAGTATTACGGACGCTTTAAGTACGATGTTATAACTACTTAGGGAAGAGTTGGAGGAAGCTAGTTGGTTAATATAGGTATAGTCTAGAATGGAACCAGTGGAACCATATAATGAGGAATAGTAAGCGAGTTATATAATGTTATACGCAGTATACGCAGTATACGCAAAGTACGTCTATATATACTACGTACAATACGTACCTTACGTACAAGGGAGGATTTCTTAGGAGTACGGTTGTGTATTTAAAGGACCTTAGTCCCTACCATAGATAGTTCTCTTCTTGTAGTAAATCTTAGAATACAATTGGAGTTAATCTGTTAGGTAACTACTCCACCAGTTGTTATTATATTGTTGACACTGTTTTTACCTACATACCTAGCCCAATAATAGGACCCACCGTAGTTCCTACTACAAGGTTCCGTTACATTTAGATTATAAGGCCTTAGAATACTTTATAATAATAAAGGCCCTTATAGCCCAGTAGGCACGCTAGGCGGATATTCTATCTTAGTTCCACTTCCTAATTATATATAGGCTAGGCGTAACTAACCGTGCAAACACCCTTATAAGGCGTAAATAAGACCTAGATAACCAGATAGCTGTAAAGATCTTATTATAGACCTAGACACTACTATAACCAAAGCACCTTGACCCCTAAATATAGGCAGAACTAAATACAGACCCTTTAAATGCTAAGATATATCCTATTAACTCTATAGAACTTAACCTTATTAATAAGCTACTATAAGTAAATTATATGGCCCCTTTTCTATAGAAGTACTATAAAAAGGCAAAATACGTTACCAGCCCATAGTTTATTAAAAAATAGGTTACTTAAGCATTAGGAACGGCTAGTAGTAGTAAAGGAATAGAACTTACGGACTTAGCTTATTACTAAAGCATATACCTAGGTCTCTACAGCCTACCCTAAAAAAAATAAGACCTATAGGATTATCAGCAACCGCTACTACTAGCCTAGAATGGTTATAGATATTAACCATTACATACAGAACTGTGACAGCTGCTATAGATCTATAATCCCATAAAATAAGACCCTAGGACTATTAAAACCACTCCTAATACCAAAGCGCCCCTAGCAGTATATTTTTATAGATTTTTACAAGCTACCTATAGACCGTAGCGGATATAATATGGCTATAGTTATAGTTAACCGCTTTAGTAAGCGCCTATTCTTAATCCCTTGTTACAAGAATATTAATGCTAAAAAGGCGGCCTAACTGTATATCTACTACGTCTATTAAATTTACGGACTATTAGATACTATCATATCTAACTACAGCCTATAGTTTATATCTACTTTCTAGAATAAGTTTACCTAGATCCTAGGTATTAGGCTAAAGCTTTCTATAGCATACTACCCCTAGATAGACGGCTAGACGGAAATTGTAAACTAATATTTAGACCAGAGACTCCAACCCTTTATTAACTACTTTTAGGATAATTAGGCCGAACTACTACCGCTAATAGACTACGCCTAGCCTACCCTACCCTATAACTCTATAGAATTTGCATCTATCCAGCTAGAAATAGATTACTTACCCCGTATAAGCTTTAACTAGGAAAGACTAAAAGGACCCCAGACTATACGCGAGAAAATATCCCATAAGGAAGCCTAGCAGTACGCTAAATACTTAGAAGAAGCCTAGAAAGTAGCCCATATAAGCCTAAAAAAGGCCTAGAAATTAATAGAACAGTAGGCAAATAAATATAGGCATAAGCCTAACTTTACTATAGGCGATAAGGTCTAGGTTATAATAAAAAACTAAAGGATAGAGCGGCCTAGCCATAAGCTAGACTATTAGATGGTAGGACTATATAAGGTTTTTAAGAAAAGAGGCAACTTATATAGAGTAAAGCTCCTAGATTTAATTAAGGTCCACCCTAAATTCTTACCAGATAAGCTATGGAAAGCTATAAACAACCTATTACCTAAATAAAAGAATAAACCACCCCTACTGATTTAAGTTAATAGCGACATAAATAGGAAATTAAAGGAATACTAGCCTATAAACTTGTAAGGGGAACACTAAAGTACCGTGTAAGTCAGAAAGGATATAATCTAGACCCTACTTAGTACCCTATATAAAATTTTATAGGCAGTCCCTATAAGTTATAAGAGTTCTATAGCTATTACCCTAACGAACCTAGACCGCTAAAGTACTTGGATAAATAGATAGAATGCTAGCATAGTAAAAATAATAGGTTGCCTATAAAATACAAGGATAAGAACACCCTGTGGGGGTAATATGGATATACAAAGCCTAAGGGCAGGCTTTTTTAGAGGGGGGGGGGTAATGTCATGGCACTGGCAAATTGCCGTCAGATTGCCGCAAACTGCTATTACGTGATGGCAAGTTGCGGCAAGTTGCCATTACATGACTAGAAGATTGTATATAACTTTAAGCAGTGTTTCCGTTCTTCTTGTTTCCTTTCTTTAGCTTTGGATCCTTGTTTATAGACAATACAATCGTACAGGCTTGCGCGACCCTCTTGCCGTGCTCGTGCCTCGATTGACCGAGTCGCTAACAATAATGTAAGCACAAATAGTAAAGTTATTAAACTTCTCTTAATTTAATGTGGGTGGGACGCTAAGGAATGTCGCATTTAATGCGTAGGCTATATACTAAACCTAGTAGCTAAAGCAATTGTATTTAGCAATGGGATAAGTGCTTTTAAGAGGAGGCTTGCAAGTATAAGTAAGGAAGATTAGTATATGGAGTGGAGAAAGAAGAGCTTAATTGGTAAGGTGTATAATATTATTTAGTGGCTATAAGGATCGCTAAAGCGCATGCAAGCCTTTAAGGAGCTTTAAAAGCTCTGTCCTTCTACTAAGCTAAAGCCAGAGGAGCTATTTAGGGCTTACTTAGTACCAAATAATAGGGGAATAAGGTGGAACTTAACGTTATTATAAGTAGATATCAGTAAGTAAGGCTTCTAGATTCCTCTTTACTAAATAACAACTAATTTTTTCCTATTGTATTACCACTTTATAACGCCATTGATATTACTTGCTCCCTTTATACAGCCCTATCGCGCAATTGCCTTACAAGCGACAATTAGGCTGAGCTTAAGCAGTTCTATTGCCTCCTACTTCCTCTATGGGAAATAACAAAGCGAATTAAAGGTGATATAACCGACAGATCGCACGGAGCTTTATGGAAGGTGCTTCCTATAATGGATTATATCTTAAAGCACCTAGAGACTACAGCTAGAGACCTCCGGGATAAGCCAGATACCTATTTTAAAACCGGTAAGGAGCCTACTAAGTAGTTAGAGTCTAATTATTAACTTCTTAATGCGAAACAGCTGTCGATTTTAGCCACCTTAAGATAAGAAGTTATTATAAGCGCACTAATCTTATACCTACTTACTAAGCTGCTGTCGTCCTCCATCCAGGCCTCAAGTTTCACTACTTTAAAGAGAAGTGGGCTGAGAATAGATCCTAGATTACTAATTATAAAAAGGCAGTAACTGACTACTAGGTGGAATATAAGCAGCAGCGCCAAATCGCAATTATCGCAGAGGAGCGCGCTACTGCGTTAAGGTCTCTACCTCAACCTACTAACTCCACTAAGCAAGATAAGGAGTGCAATTAAAAGAAGCTATTGCCGTTTGGGCGCTTCTTACGCCTCTCTAAAGTCAAGCAGCAAAAGGCTATAGATAAATTTAAGCAGTACTATAGTACGCCGCTAGAACTAAACGTCACCAATCCAATTAAGTGGTGGCTCAATCATCGCGAGTAGTTTCCTACTCTCTATATACTGGCTCTAGAGCTTCACGCTTGCCCTAGAATAAGTAGTAAATGCAAACGAATATTTAGCGACACTGGGAGGATGACTTCGCCCAATCATAATCGCTTTTTAGCTGTATCTATTAAGGAGGAAGAGTTATTAAGAAAGTGGTTAAGAATGGGGGTTCCTGGAGCTTAATTCAGTATAAGAATAGGTGTATTTAACTGCTGCTAATTTAGAATATTTTGGCTTCCTATTTCCTACTTTATTGCTAATATTATACTACTTACTAATTGCAACACCATGCCAAGGATCGTGAGGTAAGATCTAGGTAGGCTCAAGATTTTGGTGCTTGGCATTTGCTTAAGCCTCAACACCATGCTAAGCATCGTGAGTTTTATTCTAATCGCCGGATTGTAGGCGTTTGTAATCTGGCCTTATTAATCTGGCCAATCCAACGGCTCTAATTACACGTCCAATCTGGCCGTCCTAGCCTTATTAGTCCAGACATCGGGCAACTAGCCACCCTGTCTTAGATAAAGTGGTAGTAGTAGGAAACCTTACTAAGCAAGATAAGGGGTAGTTGTTTATGCGAGGACTTCCTATTAAATACCGCAGGTACGCAATGGAATAGATAGGAGCCGTAGTAGACAAGCCCAACAACTTTAGGTTTGAAAGACTAAAAGAGGCCGTAGAGTTAAGGATAGTGGCTGTAGAGGGCGCCAAGCAAATAGATGTCCTTCCGGAAGAAGATGCCCTAAATATCTAGCTTATATAGGAGCTACGGCAGCAGAGGGATAAGCTTGACTACAGGAGAGAAGGAAGGCTTCTGGACTTAGGTGTACACAGAGGAGCCCTAACGCAGTAGCAGTCACCCTCTACTATAGACTAGGAAATGGATAAAATACTAAGCTAACTAAGGAGTCTAAAACTGACCAAGATGGAGCTTGCGGCGGCTGTATAGTTAATACCGTTCCTTAACCAAATCCAGGTAGACCCAAGGAAGTTCATAACACTGCTAGATTAGGCCGCAGTTTAGGGCTTAGCGCAAGGATATGGCCCAGCACTAGGATATAAAGACTAGTAGAACAGCACCCGAGCTCCCTTTACTCCGCAAGACTTTTAATATCCGCAAGGCTCTTAGTATCCGCAAGATTCTACTACTTTTAGATGGCCGCAGTAGAACGTATAAGGTCAGCAAGGTACGCAAGGACAAGGCCTATAGACCTGTTTTGGATACGGAGGAGGTCACTGTTTTACCCAGTACGAATGCCAAGGGCTTAAGGATCTTATTCAGCAAGGATTTGTGCATCTATCTAATTAAGGAAGACTAGTAGCTGGGACGCGCGAGCGACCTGGGCCTGAACTTCCGTGGCTTGGCAATGAAGGACGATTAAAAAGTATTAAGAACTGGCTTTGTACGTACTAAGGAATAGACCCAGATAGACAGGTATATTAGAAAATAGAAGGACAAGGACAGACGCAGAAATAGGTCCCTGTGGTATAAACGGATTTTACTGCTTTCCATAATGGAGTAGTACTAAAGAATAGTGACGAAATACGCACGAGCTGGGAGGACTACTGTTAAGTACGGCCCACGGACTTAGTAACGCTCAGCCAGCAACGTCCGTGGACTCGCCCGACCCCTAGAGACAGCCGTATAGCTAGGACAACCATTACGCCGCGGGGGAGGAATATACGACTAGGAGATTACGTCCAGATTATGTTATGGCCTGTAGATAAGATAACTGAAACTAGGAAGAAGAATAAACCGTCTGATCCTTGGAGACGGTTATGGAGACGGACGCTTAAGGCCAGTCGTTAACCGTAGTAGGCTCCACAGCAGGCTCCACCGCGGGCGTAGGATGTTTGACTAGGGGACAGTTAAGTTCTAAGGTGGGGGAGGGGACGTAGGTAACGGCCGTATAAAATATTTCTATTTGTCTGCTTAATTACTATATTTCCTAAAGCTGCTTTCTTGTTTACGTTCTTAATCGCGACGCGTTAGTCGCAACGACCTACTGCAAAGATGTTAGTTTAGCTTACCGCCTGTCACCGAGCCAATAGCGATTTTCCATGCCCGGCATAGAAAATCCTGATTGGTCCATTTAGTAATAGAGCCGGTAGAACTCTACACCGCCCCTGGAATTTAATAATGCGCCAGCTGCACGATGAGAACGGCACCAAGAGCCTCAATTAATTGCACGGATGCAGAGCTGATTGTACGACACAGAGCCAGACGCAGAGCCTTGATTGAACGACTGCATAGAAGCCACGACCAGTCGAAGAACCGAATTAAGCCAGAGCCTTGATGCCAGCACGTCACCGTTACTAAATTAAATCAGTCGAATGTTGTCGCCTTTAAGCGGGCCGACCTTATTCCTTAATCGAACGACGATTAATCGCAGCACGACTGTCACTGCCATCCGAATTTAGTACTGCGTTAGCTGCATGACGAGAACAGACACTGCGGCAAGGAAGAGACCTATATAAAGGTAGCAGCACGACATCAGTGACAAAGTACCGCGGAACGGTAAAGCAGTATATGAAGAGATACTGACAAAAGATGTTCTGTAAGAGATTGTATATAGGGCATAGCTGACCACGTTAAGCCTAAGCTATCCTTATATGACTAAAGATAGGGCTGAGCCGTGTCTAGCTAAGCTAGTAAAGGACCTTGTTAAGGATTACAAGGGGAACAGGAATTAGACATATAGGAACCAACGCTTTTCCTTAGAGGTTGTCTTGACAAAGGACTGTGTTATAGATATAAAGGCAAGAGATATGCGGCGGAGGTAGTTATAATAACCGAGAAGCTACCACCGAATGGTTCCGAAGGACGACTTAGACAAAGCGCGGAGTTAGTAGGACAGTAAGAAAGAGATCTAAAGCAAAAGATAATCCTAAGAAGGCTCTTAAGCCAGAAGAAGATTAAGGATACGCAAGTGTACTACTAGTAGTAAGAACAAAGAAGCAGCCGTAAAAGCCTAAGGATGCGCCGAAGAAGCCAAGAGTAAAGACAGTCTAAAAAGGGAAAGCAGCCGCAAAAGACGTCCCAGAAAAGCACTAGGCCTATAGTAGTGGTTTAGAGGAAGCTGCCGTTAGCGCTCGCGAAGGAGGAAGTTTTAAGACAAGTCTCTGGATTGGACTTCTAGTGAACACTGAGAGCCTTAATTGACTATGGATACCGAGAGCCTTGATTAACTGCATGGATACATAGGGCCTTAACTGAACGACTGTATAGCTAGAGTCTTGATCGATTATCCGCAGACATAGAGCCTATAGATATAGAACTTAGGTCGTATATACAGTAGAAGACGTCTTAAGTTAAGCTAGGGCCTTAGTTAAGTCTTAATTAATTGGACGCCGCCTCTATAGTTAAGTCGGATTAAATAGAGCCTTTAGTTGGGCCGACCTAATACCCTATTTAAGCGTTAGTTGATTGTACATTGTCACAGTTAAATTAAATCAGTTACCGTCACCGTTAGACGTCTTTAATTAGTAGTTAAGAATCCTGCAATAGCAGATAGGCAGGCACTAGGCTTAATTAGGAAACCAGTATACGGCCGAAAGATTGTTGAAAGCACCGCCAGTTAACATTTTAGAGCCTCTGCAGGAACCTCTCCCTTTAACCCCCTTTATTAATTGACTGTCGCCCGTTTTGACGCATTAACTAGAACGATCTTTCCTATAGATATAGATACGGAGCTTTACACGGAGTCTCACACGGAGTTATACGCGGAGTCTACGGATATAGAGCATACAAGTGCAGAGCCTTGATTGGATAATAGTACGGCAGCTTAACTGGACGCCTATATATACAAAGCCTTAATTAAATGGTAGATGCGGAGCCTTAACCGATCGCATGTCTACACAGAAGTATTAATTAGTTGTCTATGGGTGCAAAGCCTCAGTTATATATGTAGTAGAAGACACTATAAGTTAAGCTAGGGCATCACCAAATCTTAATTAGTTGAACGCCGTCTCCGCATTTAAATCAGAACAATTAGGGCCTTTGACTGGGCCGACTTTCTGCCTTAATTAAACAACCGAACGATTAGTTGCAGCACGTTGTCGCCAACCAATTAGATAGTCTTCGGCTAGCAGTTAAAGCAGGCATACAGGCACGCACATAGACGCGGACGCAGAGTATGCAATGTAGAGCTACTGATGCACAGCTAGATGCACAGCCAGACGCAGAGCTAGATGCAGAGTCTTGATATCAAACAACTAACTAAACGACTATATTAAGCCAAAGCCTCTACTGTCCTGGTTGACTGCCCTGCCGCCACTGCTGCTACTGCCACTGTTCCATCCAGCTATTTTGTCCCTGCTGTCTCGACTAACTGTTCTGTCTCTACTATTCTATCTTACTGTGCCGGATCTATACCTCCGTGAGATCTGCTAGATAACTATTCCAACCAACCTGTTCTAGGCCTAATAATGTTTTAACTGTTCTACTGTTGCTCTCCCAACCGCCATACTCTACCGTTTTGATTGCCCCGCCGCTGCCGTTCCAACTAGCCACCACTAATAAACCGCTACTAACCGTTCTGTTATTAACCGTTCTATTACTGCTGCTGCTACTACTACTACTATTCTAACTGTTCCGACCGCTATTCCGACCGTGCTATTCTAGCTATTCTAACTGCGTTCCTACCGACCGTTCCGTTCCGCTGTTCTAATTATTCTGCCACTGCTACTAGCCAACTGCTACTAACTAACTGCCATTAACCGTCTGCCGCTACTAAGATTTCTGCTATTAAAAGTTCCGCTGACAGAAGTCCTGCTACTTACTAACTGTTACCGAGTTCTTCTACCGAGTGTTCTACCGCTAACTGTTCTGTTTTATTTTACTACGCTAAATATCTACTTTTACTACTGCTTCTATTACCGTTACTGTTACTGCTATTACTACTGCCGTTATTATTTCTGGTTTACTACTGTCCTAGCTGCTACTAGTAGGAAGATCGGATCTTAGCTATAGATAACGGAAGGACGCCGTAGAATAGTTCTGTAGGGTTAAGGATAAGGTTACCTGTGTTCTTTTAGGGATGTGCTTTCCTTTTTTCTATTCTGTTCTTACTATTCTTTTATTTGGCTATTCTTCTATAGTATAGAACGTTAGGGGACAACGTTCTTGGTGGGGGAGGTATGTGGTGGGGTAAAATGTCCTATATTTAGTGCCTTGGCATTTTCCTGTATATATTGAGCCTTCGGCTTCCTCCTTCTTATTATCACGAACCTACCGGAATATATTCTTTTCTTTCCTTTCTTACTAACTGCTTTACTGATTGATTCTGACTGATTACGACTAGCTGACTGACCAACCGACTGACAGACTGATAGACGGCACAGAGACTTCTATCTGAGGGACATTGTGCCCTTCTATACTACTTCTACCACCTTTATAAGTATCTTAAGCTTCTTTACCTACTAAACGAATAGACGGTTAAGCCTAACTAACAAATATACCTAACTAACAAACGAACTAACGAATCAAATTAAAAGCTCGAAACGTTAAAATAAGGTTTCGCCAAGACGCTAACCTAGGATCCTACTTAACCTATTAAATTTTAAAAATAATAACTAATACGAATAAACTTTATTTAAAAATTAACCTTATTCTTAGTAAGCCATCTAATTAGATGCAATAGCTCTTTATTATTTAGGATACTACTAAAACCAACAAGGTATAGCAGTACATTAACCTATTAAAGAAGAAAATAAGCTTCTAAAGCTGGAGTTATCCAGTTAACTTATACTAGGGGACGTGCTTTCTACTATTATATTAATAGCCAAGCTAGATCCAAACCAACTTATTCTCTATAATTAACTCTACGCGGAATATAAAAATAATATCCGCATATACCAGAAGCAAGAGCAAGCCATAAATAATAATAGCAATTATATCGTTTATATAACATTGGTAGCCTACTTCCCTCTTATTAACAGCCTTAAAATGGTATATAAACGCCTTTAAGCATTAAAGATGGTACTAGCCCCTACTACCTTAGATAAAAAGCATGACGTCCTTAATTAATACATAGCTCTTAAAGCCTATAATAAAAGGTAGAGTATTAAAAAATGGTTAAATAGCTAGAGGAATATCTATAAACTTGCGGTATAATTAGAGCTTCCAGACGTATAGGGATTTAGGCCCTATTACAATTTTATACAAGCTATTAAGCCTATCTCTTCTAGTTTTATAGAAGCACTGAAAGTAGACCTTATTAAAAAAACATAAGGACAAAGACACCCTATCTATTATTAACCTAATTAAAGAATTTAAGGAGCACTACTATATGCAGCAAGTATTGTCTACCTTAACTGCCAATAACTCTGCATTTATAACCCTTAAAACAATTCCAATAGCAATTTAAATTTAAATTTAAGATAGCATAAGAAATGCATATACGGTATTATACATTGGTTTAACCACTGCTATTACATTACTAAGTATAAGCGCCCTTAAGAATAAAGACTAAGGGTAGACATCCAGAAGAAAGTAGATAAAGTTATTATCTAAACAAGGTTTCGCAATGCAGTTGCACACAACTACGTAAGCTAAGCGAGCTCAGGAAATCCACTAAATTCTACCTGTAGGATAGGAGAATCAATCAAGCATTAATTAAATCAGTTACCCCTAATAGTATTATAATAGCGATACGTATTACCGGAAGTGGTATAAACACTAATTAGTAATTATAGATTAGGAGACATATTATCTACAAAGAGAGACGAGCTTGATTAGTCCCTGCTATAGGCCTTTACTAATCTCGTTTACTAAGGAGCATTAGTCAATATATATTTAAAAAGTCAACCCCTATCTAATAGGCCCTTAACTCTTTATACACAGCCCTTAGGTATTTAAGGAACCAACCCCTATCTAATAGGCCCTTAGTTCGCGTCTATTACGCATTTTATACTACCTAGATTACATTAAGGAGCATTAGTCAACGTATACTTAAAAAGGTAACCCCTATCTAATAGGCCCTTAATTCTTTATATATAGCCTTTAGGTACTTAAAGAACCGACCCCTATCTAATAGGTCCTCGGTTTACGTCTATTACGTATTTTAATTAGTTTGCGTCTATTACGCGTATTTATTATTTAGAACCTAAAATTAAACTTAATAAGGGTTATAAAATAAGAATTAATATGTTAGATATTAGGGCATAAGTTAACGTAGGATAGAAGAAATAGGGTAAGGGTATTAATCTATAATCCGACAAAACCACTACAGAGGATATTAGTAAATTTATAAAGTTTAAGATCCTAGAATATAAAGCCTATAATTTTAAAAATAATAAACTATAGAAGGTTTATAAGGAAGATTTTAATAACTTTACACTATAAACCTTTAGGTATTGTAACTAATATAGCATTTAAAAGCTTTAAACGTTTCTACGGGCCAATAGCATATAGGTAAGAAAGTATAGGAATGCTACAGTTTCTAAATCGCTATTTAACACCTTATAAGAAGAACATCCTATAGAATAGACTAAGCTTAAGATTAGGGAATATATGGCAACTAGAGGAGAGTTTAATTTAGGACGAATTAAATACCTTCTTAAGAATAACTTTACTAGTACTATTAAAAACCTAACCTTACAATCCATGATTAAAACCCTAATCTTAATCTTACTAACTATAAACCTTACCCTACTTATAATACTACCTATAAACCCCGTTCTACCTACAATACTACTTATATAACTAATTTTACCGATATAACCTACCTCATTAATATAATAAAACCAACCCTATATTAATCTGCCAATATTAATAGAACTACCTAAATAGAGCTAGGGTTTTAGTAAGGAGTTAATAAACCTTATAAAGATATATATAGAAGACAATAAGTACAGCGGAGAAGATAATAATTTTAACTTTAAACTTACTATCTTCTATAACCTCTGTAGTATAGCTAATATACCTAAGAAGCTAAAGTTAAAGCCTATCCTATAATGTTACGCGGCTTAGCACTTAACCACTACTATACTAATATTAAGAACGTTACTCTGACCCTTTTATTTAACTAAATCTATAACGCTATATGTAATTACTTTAAGGGACCTAAGTATAGGTGTGGTATACTAGGGTAATGGAACTTAATAACCCTAAGGTCTATAATAAGTAAAGGCAAGAATACTGGAAAATTAACCCTAGACTACCTATAATTGCTTATTAAAGAACTAAGACACCTCTAGTATAGTCTTAACCTAGATTTACGCACTAACAAGTTCCTCTATAATAAACTTATTAACGCTTACTAGGAGTTACTAGCTTATTAATATACCTGCTTTAAACCTTCTAATAGCCTAACTAGCCTAATTAATAACTTATAATCCTCTATTATAATATTTAAAAGGTTAAATAGGAAGAACCCTTAAGCCTTTTTTACTAACCGCCGCTATTATAGATAATACCCTTAATTACCTTATAGAACATAATTATCCTTATCCGGCCGATATATATTATTAAAGAAGCGCTGCTTTGTCTGCTATAAGGAAGGTTCCTAGTTATCCAAATACTTAAAAAAGGAACGCGACGAATTAAGGAAGAAGTTTAAGAATAAACTTAACCGCTGCTTTAATAGGCACGCTAAGTAATATATTACTAAGTATAAGGGAACAAATCATAACAATAAACTTAACTTAGAATTTACTAATAACGTAATAGAAGCCCTTATAATTGATACTAAGTTACTACTATCTTTAACTTAGAAATAGACTAAATTATTTCTTGGAATAATACAGTACAAAGGAGCCATTAATACTATAACTAACTTAGCGGACCGATCCTTTACCTATATAATTACCAGCACTAACCTAACTACTTACTATAATAACCTAGACCTATTTACCTATATTACTACTAGCCGATATACCTCTAACAAGTTCTATAGAGTAATAATTAATACTAGAGCTTTAAAGAGATTAATAGTAGGTTATGGATAATACCTTATATATAGGAAGACCTATAATACCGTTATTAACACCTTAAAGGCTAGCACTATTAACGTCTAGTTTAGTATCGGCTCTACCTCTTCTATTAGCTCCGTTATAGCCAATATACCAATTGGCAATATTAAGTTTTATATTATAAAGACCGATATACCCTTCCTACTATGTCTTATAGATATAGATATACTAAAGGTCTATTATAATAACCTTAAGAACGTCCTAGTTACCCCAATAAAATTAGTACTAGTAGTTTGCTAATTTAGCCACCCCTTTTTACTATAGGAAGAGTTACTGCAGTTATTTATAACCTACTTATTTAATTAAAACCCTTACTACCTAACTACTACTAAACTCCGCCAACTCTATCGCCGCTTTAAATATCTATTAGCAGATAAGCTATATAAGGTATTAGAACGCTCTAGCTATAATAATATTAACAAGCGGGTTATTAACTATCTTACTAAGTACTATTTCTACTACTAGAAACACAGCAAATCCCCTAAATAGTTTAAGTTTATATTATAAGAAGACTAAGATTCTAATTTTAACCATTCTATCTTTATTAATATTATATATATTAATAGAAACCCTATCCTTTATATTATTAATAAAGCTACCAGATTTTAAGCCGCGAGATAGCTATATAATATCTCCGTAAAGTATACCTAGGATATTCTATAACTCTGCTAGATTAATACCTATATTGGACTACCTAACTATATTACCTATATTACCGGGAAGAACTTTATAAGTAAGGAGTTTTAATAGCACGCTATGGCAATAGCTATATTAACTAAGAACGTCCTAATAAAAGCTTACTAGTTTATTAAAATAGTAAAAAGAGCTTATATAATACTATGCTAAGTATACTAGATAATTATAGAGAAGCTATAGGACTTAAAAATAACTAAAAAATTAGCTTTATAAATGGTAGTAAAGGTCGCTAATAATATAGCTGGCCTAAATAGCTTAGTCCTAATACCTCTTGTCTTTAGTGCCTACTCTTAAATAAGTAAACTTAACCTACTAGCACCCTCTATTATATAGTAAGCGGCAGCTATAAAGAAAGCAATAGAGGAGATCGTAAGGATTAGGACAAAGAAATAAGTTAATAATGCACTAAACTAATGAAATGGTCTATCTGTTACCATAATCTATAACCTCCCCCTTAAATTAGATATATTTATATAGCGTAAAGGCAATACTAGACAGAGTGGTAGATAGACTAGCTTATTTAAATTACTTAGAATTAATAGAGAGGTATATAAGGTATAGCTCCCTAGTAGACTTACCAATTTTAGGACCATAGTAGTAAAGCCATACCTATAACCTAAACTAGACGTTATTTATATACCTTTAGTACGTAGCCGGTCTGTTTATTAGTCTAAAAGGAAGAACCTTGTATTTGTAGGAACTATAATAGGTATAGAACGTTGTTAAATCTTTAGATATAGGGTCTATCCTAATTTGGTAGAAAGCTTAACGGATATTAAGTTTAGTAAAGATCTTTACCCGGCTTAGGCGTATAAGGGTCTCGTTAATTAAAGGAATAAAATACCGATTCTTTTAAGTAATAGTATTTAGCTTCCAATAGTCGATATAAAAATAAAGGCCTCTATTAGGCTTTTTTATAAATAAGATAGGGGAAGTAAAAGGAGCTTAACTTGGCTTAATAAACCCTTTATTAAGGTTATTAATTAAGTACTACTTTGTTGCTTTTAGCTTGTCCGTTAATTATTAGTAAAGGGGGCTATAGCCTAGCAAGTTATTAGCGTCTAATTAAATCTTATAATTATATATCCTATAAGGGGGTAACTTGTCCGAAGCCACCTTTAAGAATACGTCCTTATACTTCGCATAAATAGTAGGAAGGAGACGTTTAACCAGTTCCTTATTGGTTTCCTTAGCTGGCTTTTCCTCCCTATTATTAATAATTTGGTTAATCTTATATAGGCTTATTATAAAGACCTTATTATCCTTTTAGTACATATTAAAGTGGAACGCTATTACGCTAATTGCGGCGATGTCTACTATAGGGGGGTTATAAGACAATAGGGGCATACGTGGCTTTAGGGGGTTCCGGGGTATTAGCGTTATTGTTACTCCCTCTAGCTCCTGTCGCATCTTTTAGAGGTTATCCCTTATGTCCTATTAGTACATTCTTTTCTATACCGGTTAGATCTGCGCAATTTAGACGTCGTCTACGCCGCTTTCTGTCCCGCTTCTATATATAGAGTCCTCTTTGAACGCATCACTTTAGGAGAGTATTTTCGTTAGTACGGAGTTCCTACCGGCCTCGCGGCGGGTATTTTCTTAGGCGAAGGCTAGGTCGCGGTCTCTAACATCCTGCTAATAGATAGGGTTAACCCCCACAACTAGTATCTTGCGGTTAGTCCGAATTTCTCTAATAAAGGAAGGCAGTTTTGGTCTATTCTCTAGCTAGACGAACTATCTTTATTAAATATTTAACCAAATATTAAAGTAGGATATCTATTTCCGGTTAAGGATTATATCATGGGACCCTAGGTCTAGGATATAGAAGGGGATACTAAATTGGCGCCGTCTATTAATAGCGATATATAGCTTTAAGATATAGGTAACTAGCTTACCAGCTTGGCCGTTATAGCCTTTTACTTAAATAGGCTTCTCTAGTTGGGTAGCATTTATATTTAAGAACTTAGCAACGTTATTTATATAAGTAGTATTTATAAAGGCAAAGCTATTTACTCTAGTGTTAATAAGGGCAGTTATATTAACTCTATATCTATTTTAAGATACTATACATGGAATTATAAAGTGTTTTCTACCTATTAGCTGACTTAGATTAATCTTCTTAAGATTAATAGGGTACCCTAGAGGGGAGTCTTTCCCTAGGGTTCTTCTTTTTCTGACTTATTAGACGTTTCTTCTTCCTCTATCTCCTTAATATCACCTATATCCTTTGGCTTTAGGTAGGATAAGGTAAAGTAACTATCCTTTCTATAATTAAAGCACGTAACCGTGGTAGGGTTAATTAGGGTGTTGCAACAAGCACTGGCTAAAGGCGTAGTATATGGCAATTTAGACGAGGCTCGTGGGTAGGTAGTTGTAACCGCTTTTAGTATAAGGGTGGTCGTGGTTTGTCTTCCAACGCTAGCTCTTATTAGTGTGGCGGATAGGTTCTAGTTGTTATAGAACCTCTTTAGTTAATTAGAACAAGTATTAATTTATTTTAGCTCTAAATCTAGTAACAAACATTAGGTTGTGAGTCTTTAGTAGGTTAGTAGGTTGTTTAAGGCTACTGCGATTTTCTCTTGTAGTTGGACTGTTAGCTTATTATATAGGTCCAAATGATAGTTCTTAAGGGGAACCTGGCCTTCGCCTACTAGGTATAAGAATTAGGTCTAGAACTTGGCAAAGAATTAGTTTGGTTTTATTATTAGGCGGTTATAGTTATAATAGGCATCCCGTGCTTTGTTTGGATTAATATAAATAGCAGCTAGATACTATATTATTTTATTAATAAATGTAAACCAAACAGGTAACTCGTCCTCGAACTTGGCCTAGAGGTGTCGCTGGGTATCCCCAATGGTTCGACCGAAGAGGTAGAGCATTTTGGCTTCTTTAGAGGTAAAATGGTTGTGGTTAACGCGGAGCTTTCCTTATACTTAGATCCTCTAATTCTTAAAGGTAGGGTCTATCCCGTTAAATAGTGGTTAAGGGTTAGGGAGCTTAACGGACTTTAATTATTTTATTATTGTTTCCGTACTCTTTAGTGTATTGCATTTAGTTAAGCGAATAGGTTAACTAAGGCTTTATAAAGGGAAGGCTAGGCTATTTTATAAGGTAGCAAGGTTTTCTAGGATCTCCTTTAGAGTCTCTTATATGCTTTAGGCTTGAAGATAATTAACCTTCTAATTAGCTGCAAGGGCACGAATCTGCTTATGTATATTTGTAATATCGTTATTGTCTTTAATTTCTGATCCTAACTAGATCTTATATTCCTCTCGGGTAAAGGTAGATCTTTTAGATAAGCTTGCTTTAGGTGCCATTGTTAGCTTCCTAAGGATTATTAGAATTATGTGATTTAGGTTTAATTCTAGGGTTCTTTTAGGGGGTGTAGGTTAAGTATAGTCTAGCCTCTAAAAGTGGGATATTATTAGGGCCTTCCCAGGCGTAGTAGTAATTTTTTCTTTAGGTCTAAGTATAACGCGTTGACGTGTTATTGCAGACGAAGGTCTTCTTTTAGGGTGGGATATTATTAAGGCCTTCCCAGGCAGTGTAGGGAGAGCTTAGTGTAATATAACGGCTTATATAAATGCCTCTAAACCAAAGCTTGTGGATTGCTATTTAATAAAGACACTAAGCTAAGGAGAAGGAAAGGTGGCCGTGATGTAACGGAACCTTATAGTAGGAACTACGGTGGGTCCTATTATTAGGCTGGGTATATAGGTAAGAACAAATTAATAATATAATAATAACTGGTGGAGTGGTTGCTTAATAGATTAACTCTAATTGTATTCTAAGATTTACTATAAGGAGAGAACTATCTATGGTAGGGACTGAGGTCCTTTAAATATATAACCATACTCCTAAGAAATCCTCTCTTATACATAAGGTGCGTGTTATCTATATTAAATGTAACGTCCCTTCCGTTTAATATAGTTAATATATCTAATACCACGTGACCTTAGTTACTATTCCTTGTTATATAGTTCCACTAGATCTATTTTGGACTATACCTATATTAACTAATTAGCTTCCTGCAACTCTTCCCTAAGTAGTTATAATATTATACTTAAAGCGTCCGTAACACCATTTTTTTTCTCTTTATCTTCATCCTTGAAGATTCCTAATATCTCCAAGTTGTCTACTAGAGGTGTAATGTCTGTTTAATTAGTCTGGTTGATATCTTTACTTATTATACCTAAAGCCTCTTCTTCTCTTTCCTGGGTTAAGCGTTGCCTTCGTATAGTCTCCTCTATACTGTCGCTGGGCGAGGTAATGGCGATCCCTTACTTTTATTGCGCTAAAGAGGGGTTGGTATGCGTTACGCTAGCAAGTCCTTTGTCCTAACAACCCTCCTTTTGCTTAGAGTGTACCAAAGCAAATATTTAATTGTCTTATGACGTTCGCTCTATCTCTAACGCTAAGTATGCGCGTCCTATAACTCTTAATAGTCTTTAAGTTCCCTAAGTAACTTGTTATAGGGTCTTGTGTTTAATCTACCACTATAAAGCTTAATAGTAAGCTGGCCTCTGCGCTGCTTAAGGTTTAATATGCCTTAGAAAAGTCTACACACGTCCTTAAAGCTTAATGTTTAGCTTATGCTTGTCTTTAATGCCTTAAACGTGTTTGTAAGAAGGTTTATTTTAAGAAGTGGAAGCTTATCTAACAGGGTTTATCTAAGCTAGGTAATGAAAGAATTGGCTCTCCTCCTATAAGGGAAATAACTCTAAGTAGCTTAGCAATTGCTCCTCTTGGGTCCCCCTTAGGTGACTTATTCTTTGGCAATTCTTCTTTGTTAATATTACCTAATATACTTTCTTTTAATACTCCTATACCTTTCCTATAGCGTTCTCTAGGTTGCTTAGTGGCTCCTAGGTAGTCTCACTATAGCTTATCTACTTTACTTTATACCACGTTTTATTATCTACGTCCTTGTAACTAATAATCTTTAAAACTTACTATTTATCTTCTTTTTATCCTCTGTACGTGTCTGCCTTATAAACTAGTGGCTTAATATCTCCTTATACTAATTCTAGCATCGCGATATATTGTATAGGGTAGATCCTTATTTTGGCTAATAGGTTTAACTTATATATAACTAATAAAATTCTTTATTTAACTTTAAAAGGTCCTAGCCTAATATGGTCTAACTTCTTACTTAGTTATTAACTCTTGAAATTTTTATATAGTAGCTATACTTTATCTCCCTCCTTAAGATCTGGTCCCTTAGATCTCTTAGCATTGTAGTACCTTTTTATTTGTTTTTGTACTAGTTTAGCTGTTTCTATAAGGTCTATATAAAGATTTATTAACATCTCTATTTTTTATTTAGCTGTACTACTCGTCTTTTTTGCTTAATGTGGTAATAATGATGTTCTTAGTTCGTATCCGTAATTCGCCTTAAATGGTAATATCCCTATTCCTTCTTATAGTGTTGTATTGTATGCAAACTGTGTAACTGGTAATAACGATACCTAATTATTTTATGCGTAATTAATATAATGCCTTAGATACTATTCTAGTGTCTAGTTTAGTCTTTTTGTTTATCTATCCGTCTGCGGATAATACGCTGTAGAGGTTGCTACGCAAACCCCTTATTCTGCTAGAAATACTTCCTAAAATGCTGCTATAAATCTTAGATCTCTATTTGATATAATCTTATCTAGTACTCTATGTTTTATAAATACTTCCTTTATATAGATTCTAGTGACATCTTCTACTAATATCTCTTTAGTGCATGCTATAAAGTATTCCTACTTTATTAGCTTGTCCACTATTACTAAAATTATATTATAATCTTATCCTATAATAGGATCTCTTAACTTTGGTAACTTAATAATAAAGTCCTATAATATAACCTTCTATAGTCTTCCTGGTATTTTGATAGGTTATAGCCCTCTATATAGCTTATACCTTATTGGTTTATTTCTTTAGCAATCTAGATATTCTTTTATAACTTATCTTACTAGTCCCTAGATTTCTTAAATAATATATTCCTCCTAAAGTCTTAACACTAAGCTTATAGCTCTATTATATCCTTATATTATTCCCTTATAGAATTCCTTAATAAATTCTTCTGTAATAGACTTAGGTATATATATTACTTCTCTGTTTTTATATTGCTTTAAGTCTAGATCCTCTACCTATATTTTTTAGATCTTTTATATCTAATTACTCTCTAGTAACTTATAGATCTAACTTTTCTTAGTTGCTATAATCTTTAGGTAATTATACCTAATTAATCTATTTTAATCCTTTTGCAATAAAGCTCCTAACAGCTTTTTATTACTTTATAGTTTAGCCTTTCTGCTTAGCGCGTTTGCTTGTGTATTGTCTATACCCTTAGTATACTGAATTTTAAAATGGTATTCTATAAGCATTTCCGCCTATCTAACCTGTTTTTGGTTGAGTTTCTTTATTATTAGGAATCCTGTAAGGTTCTTATAGTCCATTTTAACTATAAATAGTTTCTCTATACCTTATAAGAATGCTCTCTATTCCTTAAGTACTGTAACTATACCCAACAACTTCTTGTTATAGATGTTATAGTTTAACTCTAGTATTATTATTTTTTAACTATAGTACGCTACTGGATGCTATGCGTCCTAATACTTTTATAGTAAATATGCTCCTAGTATAAAGTCTAATATATCTATCTTAATAATTATTTCTAACTTTGGTTAATAGATCTTAAGAATTAGTTCTTAGGTAAATAACTCTTTAAGTTCCTAAAACAGCTCCTTTTATTTACTACCCTAAACCTATAGTTCCTTTTTCTTTATTAGTCTTATAAATGGCTTAATGCTTTTTAACCACTATGCTATAAACCTCCTATAGTAGTTATAAAACCCTAGAAATGACCTTAACTATATAACATTTTCTGGTTTATGCCAACTTACTATAGCTTTAATTTTCTTTGGGTCTATACTGATTTTTCTTAGTTTAATAATAAATCCTATAAAATTGGTTTTCTTTATAAAGAACTTGCATTTCTTAATTACTACTAGCATCCGTTCTTTTTGTAGTCTCTTTAAGACCTATTTAATGTGTTCTCTATGTTCCTCCTTATTTTCTAAATAGATAATAATGTTGTTAAGGTATACTATAATAAACTTATCTAGGTGTTCTCCTAATACACTATTAATTTGCTTCTGGAATATTACTAGTGCGTTTATAAGCCTAAACTGTATAACTAATAGTTTATATAGTCCTTCCTTTAACCTAAAGGCTGCCTTTTATTTATTGCCTTCCTTAATTCTAATCTAATGGTACGCCTATCTTAGATCTATCTTTATAAAGATCTTTACGTTGCCTATTCTATCTTAGATTTCGCTAATTAAGGGTAAAGAATACCTATCCTTCCTAGTAATGCTATTTAACTATCTATAGTCTATATATATCCTAAGTTTTCCGTTTTTCTTTGGGATAAATAGTACTAGATATTCTGCTAATAACTATAACGGTCTAATGTATCCCTTATATAAGTTCTCCTAAATAAACTCCTTAAGCGCTACTAACTCTGTTGTAGTAAGCTTATAGATTAGAAAGAACTTTAAACTTATTTCCTCTTCTAATTCTATCTTATAGTCCTATGCTATATACTCTAATAGCTTTTTACTCTCTAGTGACTATAACTTTTTTCCATACTTATGGTATCTCTTTAGTATATAACTTAAGCTTCGCTTAGTCTCTTTATATATTATCTCTAATTTAATACTATACTAACTTAGTTTGCTGTTGTACTTTATGCTATTAAGTATCCTTAATATTAACCTAACCTATAACCTAATTAATCTTTAGATTGTACTCCTATAACTAAGGCATTCCTAGTATCGCCTTATCCTGTCCTAATAGTAGGATATTAAAAGACATTCTAACTGGTCTTCCTTTAATAGTTAACTAAATAGGTTCTATTTTAAGATTAATAATACCTCCTCTATAGGCTATCTAATCTCCTAAAATTGTTATAAGTGGATATAGGTGTTCCTTCTATTTATATAGTAACCCTATTCTTTTTACTGCCTTTGGTGATATATAGTTTCTAGTTACTCTACTATCTACTAACACTTTAAACTGTTAATCTTGCTATTTAGCTTATAAATTTAGGTGTTAATTTTAAATTCCTTTAAGGGTTTAAGGCTCTAATACTAGTTCCCTCTAGTTCTATACGCCTCCCCTTTTCCTAACTATTGGCTGCTAGATCCTACCTATACTTAGTTTAATTTTAGCTAATACTTAGTTTGTTTCTTTTCCTCTATATACTATAGACAAGTATTCTCTAGGCACTCCTATTACTATTATCCGTCTAGGTATTCTTCTATAAGGAATCTTCCTAGTTAAAGTATTAAGTCTTCTTAACCTTATACTTCTACTGGGTGCTATTTATATATATACTTAACGTTCCTAAACCGCTTTTCCTTTAGTGCCTAATATATCCTTACTAAGTACTTCCAGTTCTTGTCTTTAGGTACTCTATATATGTTATATATATTATCTATATAAGCTATCCACGATAGTATATAATATGCTACATATTTTAGGTTAACTCTTAGTTTATCTTTATTCTTAAGTTTAAACCTATACCTAGTTAACCTAACTACTAGTATCTCTGCTGCGGGTACTAAGATTTATTGTTTACTTCTCTAGTCCCTAGATCCTTCTTCTAGGTTCCTTAATATTATAATTAATACTCCTTTAATATAACTTATACGTTTTTCCGTAATAGGTTAGTTTTAGATAACTTTTTTATCTAGCTATATATAGAAGTCTTCCTATTTGTTATTATGTTGTTACCTATACCACTTTCTATATAACTGGTTTAGTGTATATAGTTTATCTATTAGAAAGTACCTTGTTATTACTATATTATAATATCCTTTAGTATATCTTTCTTTAAACCTAGTTAGGATATTTAGATCCTCTTCTTATTCCAATTTATCTAACTATTTTACCCTAGGTGTCCCTATATTTGGCCTATTAGTAACTCTTTATATAGGTACTCTATCCCTTATATAACCTAGTATAGCTAACCTCTTATCTAGCTTTTGCTCTTGCTATATAATAATTCTTATCCTAAACTTATTTATAGTTTCTTGTTTTCTGTATCTTACAGCTAGATCTTTATAGTTGTCTTACTTTTTAATCCTGGTATTAACTATTTAATCTTTAGGCTAAATACTGCATTTACCTAGGATTACTAATGTTCTTATTTATTCCCTAAACTTATAGTTCTTAAACTTGCGTCCTGTACTTATTTGTTTATTATTAAACTAAATCGCTACTCTTTCCTATCGGTTTTTGTCCGTTGTGGGTCCTTAGGTATATCTTATCTTATCTTAAGAATCTTAAGCCTGTGGCCTTTTGCCTTTATTAAGTAATAAGCTAGCACTAGCAGTTGTCTACTTACTTAGTTTCTTCTAAACATTACTCCTATTATCTTATAAAGCGATAGAAATTATATCTAATAGTGTTATAATATCCATTACTAAACCCTGTTTTATAATGGTCTTAGTTTCTACTTCTATTTTAACTTCTCTAAGGTCTATATGCTTCTAGTAAGCTACCTTTATTACCTTATTATTAGTAAATACTTCGCCTATGTTAAATTTATTATTTTTAATGTCTAATCTATAAGCTGGTTCATTGGTTCCTTTAAACTTAGATAACAATAGCTCCTATAGCCAATAGCTTGCGCCATACTTAGCGTCCTTATAAATTTGGTATGCGTTATTGTAATAATACGCAAAACTGTTAATTAAACACTCTTTTATTTCTTATAGTGCACCATTATCCCTCTATATATATATACCGTCTGCTGGCCTAGTTCCCTTTACTATATAGTTACTCTAACCACCTCTATAGTCTCTAGCAAAATAACCTTATTTTCCACAATTTATGCAAGCTCTATCTTTAAACTATTTTTCTTGCTATAGAGTCCGCCTAAATATCTTCTACTACTAAGATCCCTGGTTTAGCCTCTACTCCTAGGTCCTTTAATTACTTAATCCTTAACCTCTAGGTTTCTATGGTTTCTTTTCCTATTTTTAGGTTTCTTTAGTACCGCTTAGGTCTATTAGCTCTGCGCTATTCTATAGTTTTTAACTCTATGTCTATTATTGTATACTCTACACCTTATATAACTATAGAACTCTATCTTACCCTCTTTTAGCTTATTCCCTTTAATAGATCCTATTATTAATCTTTATTAACTGGTTTATTAACTCCCTTAGAGTATCCGCATCTTCTATTAGGATAATTACATCCTAGACTTTAGCCTTAAGTCCTTATTTATACTATACTATAAGCGCCCTATTATTCCACTTAACCTATATAGCTAGTGTTTAAAACTGCGTTATATACTTAATTACTAAAGTGCGTTGTACTAAGTTCTAAAGCTTTCATTCCGCTATAGTTATGGCCTCTAGGTCTCTAAATATCTGCGTTAGTTATTCTATAACCCCATTCTAACTGGTAAATATATACCGTATATCCTAATTAGTAGTTATTATGCCATTAACCTATATTTCCGTAAGATACGGTTTAAACCACTTAAGTGCCCTCCCTATTAGGAATAATCCTATATAGGCTACTTGATCTAATAATATTACTAACTTCGCTCCTTTCTGCATTACCTTAAAGTGCATCTATATAAGAAATCCCTTAAGCTTTAACTTTTCTCCTAAGAACCGTTTAATTAAAGGTAGTTTAATTTTTGCTACTCTAATTCCATTAATGCGTTCTTTAAGTATCCTACTATTATCTTATAAGTAATTAACTATTTCCTATAACTGACCTTGCGTAACCACTTGAGAATCCCTATTGTCTATACTGGTATCACCTGGCCCTGAGGTTGTGGCTGCCGTCAACACCATTATAACTGGTGCTTTAGGTGGTATATTATTCGATTTTATTTAATACTATAACCTTAGTAGTAAATGTGTAACGGAACCTTATAGCAGGAACTACGGTGGGTCCTATTATTAGGCTAGGTATATAGGTAAGAATAAATTAATAACATAATAATAACTGGTGGAGTAGTTACCTAATAGATTAACTCTAATTGTATTCTAAGATTTACTATAAGGAGAGAACTATCTACAGTAGGGACTAAGGTTCTTTAAATATATAACTATACTCCTAAGAAATCCTCTCTTGTACGTAAGGTGCGTGTTATCTATATTAAACGTAACGTCCCTTCCGTTTAACACAGTTAACGCGTCTAATACCACATGACCTTGGTTACCATTCCTTGTTACATAGTTCCACTAGATCTATCCTGGACCGTGCCTATATTAACTAACTAGCTTCCTACGACTCTTCCCTAAGTAGTCGTAATATCGTACTTAAAGCGTCCGTAACACGCGAGGGCTTGTATAAACAAATAGGTAACGCGAGCCGCCAAGGCTCTAGTAGTAGACGAGCCAATAGTAGGCGAGCTAATAGTAAGAAATAGTACCAGATAGTACCAGACAGTATTAAATAGTATTAGATAGTATTAGACAGTCTACTAGGTAGCAGAATATAGTAGGTAACGCGCTCTAGCACCGTTACAGTTTCTTTAAAGACCGTTACGTCTTTAGGTTTTATATACTTAGGTAAGCTATATTACCTTCCTTAAAATCCTATATAGAAGCTTATCCTTTATTTGCATACTATTCCTATAATATTTAAGCATATATTAATTTACTTCGTAATAGTTCTATTAACCGCTTTATTTAATTAGCGAAGTTATATATATTAATTAACTAGATCTATTTAATTATGGGTCATATTATATTAATATTAGGTTATAGCTTAAATCTAAGTTAAAGGTCTTATTTATAGGTTATATAGAATAGTGTTACGCCTATTAATATATTTATTATATTATTTGCAGTAAACTTAGCTAAAGGCAGCTATTTTTCCCAGTCGTCTTACAGGTAGGAGCAGTATATTTATAAGTATTATTCTATAATCACGTTCGCAATTTTAGTTTGGCTATCTATCTCTAGATAAAATACAGTTAAGAGTTATATTTAAATACTTAATTGTTTATATAGAGCTTGCCAGAAGTCTAAAACAAACTAGCTTCTATAGTTAGATATTTATTACGGCGCTAGTGGAAGACGGTGGATTATAATAGACGGTGGATTATAGTAAACGCCGAGTCACGTGACTTAAGGATTGTATAAAACTTCGAGCAGCGCTACCCTTCTTCTCCTTTCCTTTCTCTAGCTTTAGATCCTTGTTTATAGACAATCCAATTATATAGGCTTGCGCATCCCTCTTGCCATACTTGTGCCTTAATTAACTACGTCAGGAAAAAATTTACCAGCATTTAATTTTACCTTTCTGCCATTTTAGCATTTCCTAGTATTTCCTAGCATTTCCTAGCATTTCCCAGCATTTCCTAGCATTTAGCAGCATTTATAATTAAGTATTAGCATTTAGCAGCTAAATGCGGCATTTATAACTAAGTCTTAGCATTTAGCTGCTAAGTGC
>Ga0307507_10003977_pt1 | contig 27138 bp, 7 predicted proteins | sample 7_EM_MG_FD_207223 | JGI IMG/M metagenome (GOLD analysis project Ga0307507, IMG submission 207223) | Populus trichocarpa ectomycorrhiza microbial communities from riparian zone in the Pacific Northwest, United States - 7_EM | ecosystem: Host-associated > Plants > Roots > Unclassified | place...
AGCCTAGTTACAGTAGGAATGTCTCGGTAAAACACTCGACAAGATAAACTTGACGCTTTGACCGAATTCTGCCGAATTCTGCCAGCTTGATCGACTTCTGCCAAGTTCTGCTAGATTAATCGAATTCTACCAAAGTCCGTCCGCGTGCGCACGTGCGCACGTATCGACTAAGACCCCTAACTATTTAATTACAAGATTCTCTGGTTATTCCCTTCTCTTCTTTACACAATGTCTTGTTCTCTTAAAAAGCCATATACCCTTAGATTTAGATAGAATTTATATTATTCCTTTAAATCTTCCCTAAAGCCTCTTCGCGCCCTTATATTACGTTACGTTAAAAAATAACTACTATTAAAATAGTAAACGAACCCAAATCCTCTTTAATAACTATAAGTATTATATCCCTAGTTAGGGAATAGTTAACCATAATGCAACAGTCCTTTATGGATGCCTTAGCTTAGCAGCGGGCTGCACTAGAAGCCCAGTATCAGCGATTAATAGAAGCACTTTATAAAGAACTCTATAATGTTTAAGCATTTACGTTAGAGACCCTAACACCGCCTATAAACGAAATTGATATAACTGTATCCGAACCTGGCCCGTTAAATACGAACCCTAAACTAGTAATAGTAGCTTAATCTATACCTATAACAAACCTAGTACCTGCCACGAAATTAGAAAAGCCTCCTAACCCTCTAATATTTAATGGAAATTAAAATAACCTATATCCCTTTATAACCAAGCTCTGTCTTAAACTTTTAATAAACTATAACTAATACCCTATTAAAGCTAGCAAGGTTAGCTATAGAATATCTTATTTAAGTAAAGATGCTGCATAAACTATAGACCTATTCTTCTATAACGGTACCTTTATTAATTTTAAAACCTTTATCTCTCTACTAGAACGAATATATGATAACGCCAGCCGCAAACACACTGCTGTTACCAAACTTAAAAACCTACAACAACGAAACCGAGACTTTATAAGCTTCTTTTTGGAATTTTTAGGCCTTATTAGCAAACTAGATTGGAATAAAGCCGCTAGAGTTACTGCTCTTTAATAAGCTATTTTAGATAAAATTAGAGTATAGTTAGTAGGTAGGGAACTGCTAAAGGACCTACCTAAATTTGCTATAATGTGTTAACGAATTAATAAGGACCTTTAATATAACAAATAGACTTATTCTCTAAAGCCAACTACACCTTGTGTTTAAAGCTTTATAAAACCGATATATACCCTAAAGCGCGACCCTTCTCCGAAACCTACGCACAACCCTATAGACCTCAACGCCACTTGATCCTACGCACCCTTAGAAACCAATAAATAAAGAACTTAAGCCGCAAATAGAGAATGCTTCGGATATAGTAGAAAAGGATATATCTAAAGGAATTACCAAACTCACCCTTTTAAAAAAGTCCGCCGTAGTTCCTTCCGGTCTTTAAATCACATTTACTCCTTAAATCGCACTTGTTCTTTAAGCCATACTCACTCCTTAACTTATACTTATTCTATAAATTATACCTAGTTATTATAAAGCATCTTACCCTTAGCTAACTTGGAAAATGAATTATCCTAGGGCCAAGTCGCGCCTTAGGATAAGAAATGGAAGAGTATAAGTATCTAGGCTCTTCTAGCGCTAATATATAACATAACTCCCTTAATATACTTGGCGAAATTTAAATACTTAAAAAATAGAAGGAAGTATGAATCCTTATAGACAGTAGAGCTACTGGCATAGGCTTTATTAATATAAACTACGCGAAAACCTAACGCCTAAATTTAAAGAAACTCAATAAGCCCTAAGGCCTATAAGGCTTTAATGGCAAACCCTTAATATATAGCGAATTAATATACTACGCTCTTGTAAAAATATAGATGGGCAAATACCTTAAATATATTTCCCTATTTATAACACCCCTAAAGCAATATAAGATAATACTTGGATATAGATAGCTAAAATGACACAATCCTTTAATTAGCTGGGTTAAAGAAACACTAAAGTTCCATACAACCTACTGCTAAAGTTATTACTTAAAAACCTATTTGCCCTATAAACATGCACACAACTATTTAAATTTAAAATAATATAAATTACCCTTGCCACGAACCTTAAACCAATATAATAAAGCTATAACTGCTAATTGCAGTAAAGAATATAAAGATGTTATATTAAAACCTCTTAAAATTTATATAATATAGGCCGCACCCTTTATCTTATTAGCAAAAAGACGAGATTATAAAATCTTTGCTATAACCATAGAAGACATTAAGAAAGCACTAGAACTGAAATAGTATGTTAATCCTCAACCTCTTATACCTAAAGAGTACTATAATTTAATTAACAAGTTTAAAAAACAATTTATAGACCAACTAGCCCTGCACTAAGATAAGTATGATTTTAAGATAGAACTTAAGCCTAGTATAACACCAAAGTTCGGTCCGCTATATGGTATGTTATAAGAAGAACTGCTTATAATATAATAATACCTCAACAAGCATCTAGAAAAAGGATTTATTCGCCCTAGTTAATCTCTATTTACTTTACCTATACTATTTATTAAAAAGCTAGAAGGAGGCTTAAGATTTTATGTTAATTATTAAGCTCTAAATATAATTATAATTTAAAACTGATATCCGATTCCCCTAATTTAAGAAACGCTTAACTATTTGGTAAAGGCATAGTACTTCACAAAGCTTAATATAGTTACTGCCTTTAATAAAATCCGTATACGTAAAGGAGATGAGAAGTACATAGCTTTTTGTATATAATAGGGACTCTTTAAATACCTAGTAATGCCGTTTAGCGTAAAAAACGGTCCTAGTATGTTTTAGTAATACATTAATAATACGCTTTGTGAATTCCTTAATGTATTCGTTACTATATATATTAATAATATCTTAATCTACTCGTCCTTGCTTTCTAAATATTAGAAATATATTAGAATGGTTCTTAAACGCCTATAAGATGCGGGCTTATAATGCGATATTAAGAAATGCAAGTTCTACGCGTCTAAGGTTATATATTTAGGCTTAATTATATCCCGTAACGGAATTAAAATAGACCCTAAGAAAGTTGCCGCGATTATAAACTAGGGAAGCCCTAGCAATATATAAGACGTTTAAGGATTTCTAGAATTTGCAAACTTCTATTATTAATTTATTAACCACTTCTTGGAAATTACCTAGCCATTAGTAAACCTAATAAGAAAGAATATAAAATTTAAATAAACCACTAAATATAAATAAGCTTTTAATAACCTAAAGTATTGTTTTATAACTACTCTAATTCTCGCCCACTTTAACCCTAACCTTAAATGCATTGTCAAAACAGATTCGTCTAATTATACACTAGGAGGAGTGTTATTGTAATATAATAAGAATAGCAAGCTATGTCTAGTAGCCTTTTTCTCTTAGAAACTCGCCCCTGCTAAATCAAACTACGAGATATACAATAAGGAACTACTTATAATTATTAGATGCTTTAAACAATGGCGTCCTAAGCTTAAAGGATTGTTGTTCCTAATATATGTATTAACAGACCACAAGAACCTACAGTACTTTATAACTATAAAACAATTAATGCAGCGCTAAATTCGTTGGGCCAAATACCTCTTATAATTTGACTTTAAGATTATGTACTAACTAGGCAAACTTAATTAGAAGCCTAATATATTAATATAATAATTACAGGACCTACCTGCAAACGCTTTAGACAAATATATTATAAATTAATTACGGATTTTACTGCCCCCTAAACATTTTAAAAAGCTACATCCTATATTTTTAGATGCGGAACTTAATAGAAATAAATCAGAAGTTAATAAATAGGAAATGGAAATTAATAAGCTAATAGAATACGAATATAAGAACGACGTATAGATAATAGATATAATAAAAGCAATTTAAACAGGAAAATGATAGTATAAGGATATTACACTCGCTAAATGCGAAATTTAAAATAATTAATTATACTATTAACAGAAGATGGTAGTTCCGAATTCCAAACCTTTACAATTTAAGATACTTAATTTTATATACGACTTCCCTATAGTAGGGTATCCTGGCCGTGCGAAGACCTATAAGATTGTTTAACAAGTATACTACTAGCCTATAATACACGACTACGTATAAAAATACGTTTGAGTATATAGGATATGCGTGCGTGGAAAGACCTCTTATGTAAAGAAGCAAGGAGTACTTTAACCGCTACTAATTCTAATACAAAGATGGCGCAACATCTTAATTAACTTTGTAGTCAACTTACCTAGCAGTAATAGATTTATAAATATTATAGTAGTTATTAACCGCCTTATAAAAATGCGATATATGATTTCTATGGACTTAATTAATGCAATATTAGTAGCTAAATGTTTTGTTAAGCATGTCTTTAAGCTACACGGACTTCCTAACTTAATAATATCCAACCGTGGAAGCCAGTTCGTTTTAGACTTCTAGCAAGCTCTATATAAACAATTAAGTATTTAAACATAACTCTTAACTATATTTTATCTGGAGATAGATAGTTAAACCGAAATTATAAACGCGATTATAGAATAATACCTATAAATATACTACTCCTACCTGCAAGACGACTGGGAAAAATGGCTGCCTTTAGCTAAGTTTACTGCGAATAATACGATAAACGTATTAATAAGCATAACGCTGTTCTACGTGACCTATAGACAAAACCCTTAACTCGGATTTAAACCATAACCTAAAATTAACATAATAGGACCCATAATTAAACAGATCCAGTTAATTAACACGCATAACTTCACTAATTAAATAAAGTAGTTAACGGAACTATTACAAAGTGAATTAACGTACGCTTAAACGGTATAGGAATGGTATATGAATAAAAAACGAGCTCCCATATAGGACTTTAAGGAAGGTAATATGGCTTACCTAAATACACAAAACATACGGACTTAACAGCTCTTAAAGAAACTTAATTAGAAGTTTATAGGGCTGTACCAAATTAAGAAGAAACTAAGCCCATACGCCTATAAGCTTAAACTGCTAACTAAGATGAAAATACACCCAACGTTTTACGTAAGCTTGTTATAACCTTTAAAAGATAATCCTATAACTTATGAAGTACCACCGCCACCTCCTATAATTGTTGATAATAGTAACGGTTCTTACTTTATTAACTTAATTAACAATATGCGATAGAAACTATAATCTAAACAATTTAAACTTCTTATTAAGTGGGAAGGATATAAAACACAAACCTAGGAAACCTATAATAAGATTAAGGCCAACGCGCCTTCCCTAGTAAAAGAATTCTATAAGGACTATCCTTCGCGGCCTACTCTAGCTGGATAGACACGATATAAAGGCAAACAACTGTCACCTAACACAAATACACGAAACTCGAATTTAAAAAGAACTTAAAATAAGTTATAATGTTTATAACACAATTACGTAACACGCAAGATGTTAAGGAACTTTAACCGGCGGTTAAAGTTATCTAATTAGTTAGATCTGCCTTGCCAAGACTACCACCTAACGCGAAAATACAACACGCGATAAAAAAATTATGAATTCTTAACTAAATTGAATTATTTTAAACCTTCGGCCAAAGGGGGGGGTACTATAACGGGACTAGCCTAGTTATAGTAGGAATATCTTAATAAAACACTTAATAAGATAAACTTGACGCTTTAACCAAATTCTGCCGAATTCTACTAGCTTAATTAACTTTTGCCAAGTTCTGCTAGATTAATCGAATTCTACCGAAGTCCGTCCACGTGCGTATATGCATATGCATCGACCAAGACCCCTGACTATTTAATTACAAGATTCTCTAGTTATTCCCTTCTCTTCTTTACGCAACGTCTTGTTCTCTTAAAAAGCTATATACCCTTAGATTTAGATAGAATTTATATTATCCCTTTAAATCTTCCCCGAAGCCTCTTCGCGCCCTTACACTTATAACCACCTACAAACTTTAAGGATAATATTAACGTACTATCCAACCTCTACGCACTTCTTCTCTAGTATGGCCTTACGCTAGCAACCCGTAAGAACTATCCCTTAGTAGTTAATAGCTGGGAGTTATACTATACACTTAAAGGGACCTTTCCCTACCTAGCTAAGCCGCGTAAACTAGGCAAATAGATTGCCTGCCGCGCGTTCAGTACCTCCTAACTATAAATGGGTAGGCTTAAGGCCGAAACCTTATAAGCCTACGTCTCCGCAATTTGCTTACGTTATATGGATTACAGTATCTTAATTACAGCATTTAAGGATCCTATAGTACACAGATTACTTGCTAAAGCAGCTACTATCTCTCCCTTAGTGAAGAAGGATAAGCAGCCTATTACTAGGGATATTCTAGCCTAGGTAGTAACACACGGCCTATCGCTACTAGATGTTAATACTGATGCTATATTTACCCTCGCATTTGCTGGATTTCTACGGATGGGCGAGATTACGTATACTATGGTAGAGCTTAAGAACCAAATGATCTTTCTAGCAAGAAAGGCTACCTAACGCGATATCACCTTTACGCCTAGTGGGATAACATTCCGCCTTAAATAGAGCAAAGCCGACAAGTAATACTAGGGCGTTAATATCGCCATTGCGGTAGTAGGCGGCCTATTATGCCCAGTTGCTGCTATAATAAAGCTGTTTAATAGGGACCCTTAACCCCTTAACTCCCCCTTATTTAGTCTAGATGGTAAACCCTTCGCCTCTTTAGGGGTTTGTAAGATCCTTTCCTCCTATTTAGTAGCCGCTGGAATTAACCTAAGTAGCTACTTAAACTACTCCTTCCGCTAGGGCGCTGCCTAGTTTGCTAAAGATTTAGGGTGTTTATATTAGCAAATTTAGTAACTAGGTTAGTAGTCATCAGAAGCCTTTCGCCTATATATTAGAACTAAGACCACTAATCTCCGTTGCCTTAACTCTTACTTCTAGCGTGGTGTACCGCTCTTAGCGTAAGGAACGCTAAGCAGTAGGTTAAGATATTAAGAGGCCCACTAAGGCACTAGTAGTAAGCAAGCTAATAGCGATTTTCTATACTAGGCATAGAAAATCCTAATTAGTTGGCTTATAAGTCAGGGTCTACAGAATATGGCAGAATGCGACAATGTGGCAGAATATAGCAGAATGTGGCAGAATATGGCAGAATGTGGTAATGTCTTCTTTTTTTTGGTGTAGGAGCTTCACTTAGGGACATCTAGTCGCTTTAGGGCAAATCCTTAGCAGATTTAAGTGCTAGGTACTAGTAAAACCACTAAGAACTAGCCCTAAAGTGACCTTATAGCCCTGCGCCTCCTAATTATATGGTTAAAATTAAAATATCCCCTTATGTGACTACGATAGATAGATACTAGCGTCTATATATTGCTTGGCAGTATCTATCTCAGCAACGCACAATGCTGAGACCTCCTATAATATTCGCGAATATCGAACGCAGTCACTACGTGGCTATTTCGCTTTTCCCACCCACTATCCCTTGCACTCAGTATGCATTACAGGTAGTTAGCACCTTAAGGCAATTCTTTAGCAGGTGCTAGGAACTAGCTAAACCGCTAAGAACCCGCTTTAGTGCGACTACCACAGTTAGATAGTTTTACAGCTATAGGCTTGCGGTCGGGGACATCTGGTCGCTTTAGGGCAAATCCTTAGCAGATTTAAGTGCTAGGTACTAGCAAAACCACTAAAAACTAGCCCTAAAGTGACCTTATAGCCCTGCGCCTCCCAATTATATAGTTAAAATTAAAATATCCCCTTATATAACTACGATAGATAGATACTAGCGTTTATATATTGCTTGGCAGTATCTATCTCAGTAACGCACAATGCTGAGACCTCCTATAATATTCGCGAATATCGAACGCAGTTACTACGTGGCTATTTCGCTTTTCCCACCCGCCATCTCTTGCACTCAGTATGCATTACAGGTAGTTAGCACCTTAAGGTAATTCTTTAGCAGGTGCTAGGAACTAGCTAAACCGCTAAGAACCCGCTTTAGTGCGACTACCACAGTTAGATAGTTTTGCAGCTATAGGCTTGCGGTTGGGGACATCTGGTCGCTTTAGGGCAAATCCTTAGCAGATTTAAGTGCTAGGTACTAGCAAAACCACTAAGAACTAGCCCTAAAGTGACCTTATAGCCCTGCGCCTCCCAATTATACGGTTAAAATTAAAATATCCCCTCACGTGACTGCGATAGATAGATACTATTAAACTAGAACGCGTTGGGGTGTTAATGGTTTTAGTGTTTGCGTACGGGCCGCTTTTTATTACGCCTTTTTTTAGCCATGTATAGGATATAGAGGTCCATAATAAAAGTTCTTGCACTATCCCAATTAGGAAATTTAGGAAAAATAATACTTACTACTTTATATATTTTTATATAAATTTTTTTTTATTATATATGGTATTAGTTAAGTAAATTAATCTTTAAAGTTTACGTGCCTTAATATACGCTAGATAGACTCTAGTATATACTATATAGGCTATAAAATACGTACCTGTGCTTGCGTATATGTTAATTTTAAACCTTCCTAATTAGGAAGGTGTGGGAACTTTTGTTACTCGCCGTACTGACCAAGAGATCTGCTTTTGGAGAGACGACCAGCTTCCCCCTTTTAGTGAGCGCTGCGAGATTTGAAATTCGCTACGCGTATTTAGCGTATTTATAATTGCGCGGAAAAGCTTGGCAAGTTCTTTCTCCCCCTCCTTTACCTAAATTTGTATGGCCGAACCTTAGAATACCACTACAATTAATTTTTTACTATTTTAAAAAGTTGGTGCGGCTGAATTTTAGTATAAGTCATGTCTATACTACCTTTTTCTTATTATTTAGTGCTGCCTAAAGCCTCTATTTAGAGTAAGGGTTTTAATAAGCATATTAGAGGCAGCTAATAGCTTATCTATAAGGCTATAATAAATAGCTAAGGCGTTAGCTAAGGTAAAGGCAGCTACTAACTCTACTACTATTACCGCTGCCGTAAAGAAGACGATAGTACCGTTAAAAAAGGGGATAATAAGGAACGCGTCTAGGAAGCCTCCCGCTATAGATACCTAAGGTACTTAATATCGCCCTTATATTCCTAAGCCGAATTAGCCAACGTCCTTAAGATAGTATTACTAAAGAGACTAGCTAGTGGCTAGCAATAGCTAATAAACCTCCTTTTAAGTCTAGTTATTCCCTTTTAATATACGCAAGACTAATAGCCAAGAGGTAATAGTCCCTCGCTCTATCGCAAGCTGGTAGATAATCTTATCCTATTACCTCTAGCCCTCCCTCTTTATCTATTCTATTACTGCGCGCTTATCGGCTTTCTTAATCCTATCCCTTAACTTATTAAAATTCGTCTACGCGTTATCGATAAGAATTAGCTAATTAAATCAACGCCATTAACTTTTTGTATAGTTTAAATTCGGTGTTTTATATAGACTACTTACTTTGTAAACGCTAGCGGGTTAAGGAATAAAAACGCCTAATCTTATAAAAGGAGGACGCTGTAACGCTTCTATATCTTATAAGGTTGCCCTCTATAGTATAGAAAGTCGTCTTATTAATACTAGTCTCTTTAATAATATATTAAGGGCGCTAGCTAAGGAGGAGTAGGCGGGAGATATCGACCTTCTTAAAGGTAGGAAGAAAGTATTAATTTATACGCTTTTGGCGAGGGAGTAGTTATACGGCTATCGCTATTTAGTAGAAGTTAGTATATAGTTGCTTAATTGGCCAAATATTAAGGCTTTATACGATTTTTTATCTTTACTATAGTAAAAAATTAATAGTAGTAGTATCTTAAGGTTCGGCTATAACTATAAATTTAGGTAGGAAAGGTGGAGAAAGAACTTGTTAAGCTTTTCTACGCAATTATAAATACGCTAAATTTAATCTCGCTTAATTACCACCAACTATACATAGTAATTATAGCGAAGCCATATACTTGGCTGTAAGAGCCTTCGCGATCCCATAGTGTTATAATTTTTATTAAATATTGTAAGGTTTCCACGCGTATAATATTACTAAATTTTATCAACCTCTCTGCAGAGATAGCGTTGTATTCGCGTTTTGGCGGCTGTAAGGGAGTTATAGTTAAGGGGAGAAGGGGGGAAGAGGAAGCGTATATCTTTAATATAACTCTCCTAGCCAACTAAGGCGATTCTCTATAGTAACTAAAAAGGTCCTTACGTGTAGCCACAACCGTTCGCTACAATTACTATATATAGTTAGTGGCGATTAAGCGAATTTAAATATCGCTAAAGGGGGGATGTTAGTTGTATAATGCACTATACCAAGGGCCTAATATATATTAGTGTTTTCTAATAATATAGGTATAACAAAGCCTTATGGGAAACATTATGGTAGGCTTGTTAATAGGCTAGGTATATAGGTAAATAAGAAGTCGATAATGTAACAACCAATAGAGTAGGTTACCCAATAGATTAACTTTAATTATATTCTAAAATTCACTATAAAGAGAGAAGAGCTATCTAGGTAGGGACTGTAGTCCTTTAAATACACAATACTGCGCCTAAGAAATATGCTAAGTATGTCGGTACGTTAGTATATCAGTACGTCCCTTACGTTCCTATATTCCCACATTCCTATATTCTAAACTTAGTCTTATAACTAGCTGTATAACTTAGTTACCCCTTATTCTATAACTTAATTAGTTTTAGCGCCTTCTATACTATCTTAACTAACCTATTTATATCTTCTCTTAGTAGCTATACTACTGCTAATATAAGGTCCGTAATACCATCCCTCTCCTCTTTATCTTTATCCTTAAAGATATGGCATTCCTATTTTTAATTTAGTAACCTTTCTAATTTATAATACCTTCTATTAGATTTATATTGTCTAATTATTATAATCAGCTTATAGTTACTATCCTCTTACTAGGTAAAGTAATGCCGTTATATTCTTGTTATGTAGAGAAAAAGTTAGGGGTTGTTTATTTATAAGTTTAGATTAGAATGCGGGCTTTAAAATGGAGTTAATTTGGAACTCCAATCTAATTCTAAGGCGACTATTTGGTTAAATTCTAGTTTAACTTAACTTTAGCTATAAAATTTTAAAATTCCTCTGACCACCTAAAAAATACGCTAAAAGTTACTAAAAAGGCAGCAGCTTTACTATATATATATATATATATAGAATCTAAACTAAGGTCTTGGCGTTAGTTTAAATAAAAAGCTCAAAGCTCCTTAATTAAATTTAAAGGCTTTAGATTATATATGTCCGTATAACCCGTAAAGCTATAGACGCGTATTAAATTGGAAAGGAATACGTTCTTTCTACTAAACTTTTAGTTTAGATCTAATTTAACGCTTTTATAACTAAACAACCCCTTAGTATATATTGCAATCGCGGCTCTATTTAGTTGCTAACTATTACAGTACTGGCAGAATATGGTAGAAAGTTGGCAGAATATAGTAGATTGCGGTTATATAACTAGAGGATTTTATAAAACTTTAAGCGGCAGTTTTATCCCTCCCCTTTCATTTCTCTAGCTTTGGATCCTTATTAATAGACAATCCAATTATATAGGCTTGCGCAACCCTCTTGCTATACCCGTGCCTTAATTAACTAAGTTATTAATATTATCTAAAGCTTGTCTACTCTTTCTACCTAAAAAGGAATTAAAAATTATTTATGGACTAAGGATAGAATAAGGATATAAAAATGGACTTAAAGGATATTACTAGAATAGAATAGGACCCTAAGGATAGGATAGAACTAAAAGGATATATATAATATAACCTAAATAATACGTATGGACTAGAACCCCCTGTATAAACCTTCTAAAAATTATTTAGTTGCTATATTAAGAAATATAGAAGCCGGCAAAGCCGCTATAAGACCTATAAATACCTCTAATAGTAAAATAGTCGCCGTCTTAACCCCCTAGGAAGAACTTATAGCAGCTAATGCTAAAATTAAATAGCTCTAAGAGCTGCTTAAAACTAGAGACACCCTATTATAGGACGGAGTCAATAGTAGCTAAACGTATATAATTAAGGAGTCTACAAGACGTTGCGCGATCGATCGTAAGGGTTAAGGGCGTAAGGAGGTAATATACCTACGCGTAGCTAACGTAAGCTATACGTAAGGTGTATATAAGAGCACGGGGCTCTCCTATAGAGGCCCCTGCGGTCGGGTTCTGTAATACTACCCCCCCTCTTATTAAGGCGGAGCTCTGGCGACGCTGTGGTTACTATATATATATATAAAAGGGACACTTAGGGTATAGAGAAGAAAAAGAATATTGCTAAAGGCTTATAATAAACGTTATATAATAAGGCTTAGCACCTAAGAATCCAACTAATTAGATAACTTTAACCGCTAGTTAAAGTTCCTAGACATCTTAACATTTTCCGGTTATATAATCGCACTTTATGGCAATCCGCGGCAATTTAACAGCAATTTGCCCTTATATAGTAATATACAACAGTTTAACTCTATAAGGGCTTCTATAGAGAATTAGGCACAAAATCTCTACTTAGGCCTAGTTTCTGTGGGTTCGCGTGGTAAAAATCACTAATTAGATCCTTAGCATTTTTAAAGTCTTTCTATGGTTGCCATTCCGGCTAATCTATATTAAATCCTATATAGGTAGCTTTGTAGTAGAGCCGCCGTCCTCTGCCTTTGCTAAAGTATTTAGAGTTAATAATTTATTTAACGGTCCACTCCTTATAGTTCTTATCTTCGTTCTTATCTTAGATTAGTACTAATAGGGGTTTAGGCTATATTTGTCCTAGTAGAGGGTTAGGCTAGTAAAGGTATAGTAGCTATAGATAAAACACGGGCTATACCCTACGGGTAGCTAAAGTAGGTAAAAGCTCTAGTTTATATATGGCTCCCCTATTAATAACTTATTTAATCTAGTAGGGAAAGGTTCTTATAATTAAGTAACTTTATAGGCCTCTATGTAGAGATATTATATATATTTAACTATATCTAGTCACTAATACATATCTTAGGCGGTGGTGTTCTGTAACAGTTAGCAAAGTAAGCCTACTTTGCTTAGGCCTAGGCCATCTCTCCTTTATAGTAGTTAAGTAGATCTTTTATATATTCTATATGCTAATTAGTAAGTAGTATCTTAAGGTGTTTTCTATATAGCAGTTTCTTATTAATAGGCTCTGGTAACTCTATACTAGATTATAGGTAATAACCTTTATTTGCGAAAAATGGGGTAAGTCCTGTAATAGCTAAGACGTAGTTATTTGCTGCGAATTTACCTAGCGGAAGGTAGTATACCTAGTTGTCCTAATTATAGGCAACTACCTATTATAAGTATGCCTTTATACTAGCGTTAGCGTTTTCCGGTTATTTAGTAGTTTTATAATAAAAAAAATTTAGATATTTTAATGGAGATACTAAGGCGTTAGCAGATCCGCCTTTATATATTAGAGTTAAATTACATACCTTGGTTAGACGTAATAGAGTTAGGTAACTAATATAGTTAGTAAACTTTACGGAGAAAGGTGTTGGTAATATTACTAATAGGTACGCCTTTAGTTAGAATAGAGTGGCGTTCTTTTATAAGTCGGCATATTATTATAAGGATGTTCTTATAGGTTTAGCTATGTTATTTATAAGGTGGTAGGTTGATAATAAAACCTATAGCGATATTTGCCTATTAGCGTATAGGTACTAGTAGAGGGTGTAGTAGTCCTTAGTACTTTATATAAAATACTTTAGTACGCTTATAACTATAGTAGGCGCCTATAAAACGCTTAACTAAGTCTATTATTTTAGGCCAGAAGTAGTATCGGCTAAGGAGCTTATAGGTTCCTTTTTTGCCTAGATAGCCGCTTAACTAGAGGTTATAGGCCATTTAGATTAGTTGCTGTTATAGGTCTTTTAATTTAGGGATAAATAGACGGCCTCTATAATAAAGCCTATTCTCTTTTACTTCTAAGGCTGCTATATTAATTTGGCCTAAGCTTTAGAGATTAGTAGGTAGCATATAGGTGCTAGCGGTCTTTATAGCAATTAGTTAATATAGTAATAGGATAATAGAGGTATTATATACTGCGGTAATAAGCTTATTAATTTTAGGGGTTAACTTTAGTTCTGTGGTATAAAGCTAAGATATAGTTAGTTCTGTTTTAGGTAGTATACCTAGGGCTAAGTTTTGTGCTTTTAGAATTGTTTATTATTAGAATTAATTATAGGGGTTATTTTCTGACTAAGGGAGATCTTGTAAACGACGTGTTAGGCTATTAGGCTTAGTACCTTATACTCCTAGCCTATATGCGATTTTGAAGTTAAAACCAGAGAGAAACTTATTCTAGTATACTTGGCATTAATTTAATTACTTTATAGTTATAAAGTACTTAAGGTTACGATAATCTATAAGGACTTTAGTTAGCTAGTTAGGTTCTATTAAGGAGGGTTCTAGTTAAAATTCTTTAAACGCTTATATAATTATAAGAAGTTCTTTATTATAAATCTTATAGTTATATTCTTATAGTATAAGTTTAGATAAGTAAAATGTGACTAGATAGAGGAGGCTGTTATTACCTATCTAGGAGAGGATATCTACGTTAATATAGTCTAAGGAATTAGTTTTAAGGTAGAGTTGTTATTTTAGTATAAAGTGGGCTAGAATAGGTGCCTTAGTAAAAGTATCTTTAAGGTTTTAAAATGCCTTCTTATATTTAGGTATCTAGATAAAGTATAGGTACGTTTTTCTTTCTTTTATAAAAAGGCCTTTTATTTACATTATTGGTATAAGCAGTGCTATAACGCCTAAGAAGTTATATATAAATTTCTCGTAAAAATTAGCGAGGCCAAGGAAGGCTTATATATCCTTAATGCAATTAGGAGCTTACTATTTAGTAATTATATATACCTTTTTAGGGTCTATACGGACACCTTTAGTAGTAATAATTAGCCCGTAATATTTTACTTCTATAACTAAGAATTTGCACTTCTTTATATTAATATAGAGTCCTACGTCCTAAAGGCGTAATAGAGCCTTTTAAATATGCCTAGTATACTTAGAGGGGCTATTGCTATAGATAAGTATATTATCTAGGTACGCAGAGTAGAAGTTATTAAGGTAGTCTTATAAGGTGTTATTAATATAGCTTTAAAAGCTGCCTGGGCCGTTATATACCCTAAAGGGTATAATAGTGTATTTAAATTGACTAAAACGTAATATAAATGCGGTTTTTTATTTATTACCTTCCTATATTTAGAGGCAGTTAAAGGCGGCAATAATATCGAGCTTAGTATAGATTTTAGCCTAGCTAAGCTGCTTAAGGGTCTCGCGTATAAGTAGTATAGGGTATTAGTTTTTAATTGTAATAGTATTAAGTCCTCTATAGTTAATATAGAACTAAATACCCCCTTCTGGCTTTTTAGTAAAAAGAATAGGGGTAGCTAGTAGGGATATACTAGAACAAATAAATCCTTTTTTAAGGTGCTCGTTAATATACTTTTTTATAACTAGAAGCTCTTCTTTTAATATTAGATAGGGTCTCTTATAAGGTGGCGTTTTTCCTTATTTAAGATTAATGGTATAGTTATAGGGTTGGTGTAAGATAAGTATATTAGCGTTCCTTTATAAACAGAGATTAATATAATTATAGTATATTTTAGGGAGAAGTTTACGGAGTTCCTTATTAATAAGTTCCTTTTTAGGCCTTATAAACTTCTTAAAGTCTAAGGGTGAAAGTCTATAGAGTTTTATAGAGGTGTTATCTTTTAGAAAGTTAACTATATCTATCCTATTACTATAGAGGATATAGTTTTATTCTTTATTAAGTTTATATAGTTATAATTAGGAAGCTACGGCAATAATCTAGCCTTTCTTACATGCTATACGGTAGAAAGATGTGGCGCTTATATGGTGGTAGTTAGTTATAGGTAAAGAGATAAGGGATTTCTTAAGTTGGTATTCTAGGGAGTAGATAGAAGCGGCTGGGCTATGCCCTAGGCAAGTCTCTCTACAGTATTTAGAGCTAAAGGTTACTTCTCTTTTCTTTTAGTTAATAGTAGGGTTGTACTACTTAAGCTAGTTTATTCCAGAAATAATAGGGTAGTTAGTAAGTAGTATAATATAGGCCTAGAGCTCTTCCTGGTGTCCATTTATATTTAGGTAGAGTTATACTATATAGGTAATCTTCTGTGTAGTGCAACTACTATTAGCAAGTTATAGGGCACGGGCTTTAGTGAGGGGTAAGGTACAGTGCCAAGACATTAGTTTCCCGACACGCGAATTCTCACCAAAATTAACCCAACTTTGAATAGTCGCATAACGCCGCAGTAATTGAATATAGCCAAATGAGTATATAGATAAATTTTAATTATAGTTAATACTTTGTCTGCTAGCCATCTGCTTTTCTTACTGCCCTTAGCCTTCGTTCCATACTGTTAATTAAGCGCCGTATAAGGCGTTAATTAAGGGCCATCCACGCCTCCTTGCACGCCTCAATTAAACGCTCTAGATCCTCCTTACTTTGACCCATCTGTTTAAGCTTTAGATAAAGCCTAAGGACCTTCCTTTTTAGTGCCAGCCAAAGGTGCTTAATTAGGTTTAAATTGGGTGAGTAGGGAGGGAAATCTAGGGTCTAAACACTATACGTCTCCAGCCACTTCTTTATAAGATTTGATGCATGGATTGGAGTATTATTCATCTAGTAGATATCTAAAGGCTCGTAGATTAGCATAAAACCGTCTTTTAAGGCCTAGATATAGCTTTGGGCGCTATAGCCTTCTTTTAGCGCTAGAGGATCCCTTTCCATAGCAATTAACTCTAAGTAACCGTTATACCAAAAATAAGCGTAAACCATCTGCGTAAGATTCTTTCTGTTAGACACCTCTTTAATAAACTTATAATACTACTTTTATAAAGGCGTCTAGAAGACCTAAATAGGCTTTTTTCCAGAGCTACGTTTATAGGAATATTTATTAGAAAACTTAACTCGTCTCTAAGGAAATCCCTTATACTTTTAGGCCCAATAAACCTTAATTAAGCTACTGCTGGCGTCAGCTTTGGTCTCTTTTTAGCGCACCAGTTTATAATATAGTGTTTTTCAAGAAGATGGTATAAAGTTTTGTGCGAAACGATGACTCTTGTGACTTGGCACTTAAGAGCTGCATAGTCGATTTAGGGGTGTATGCGTATAATTTAAATAAGCAGACGCTTCTGGTATTAAGTAAGCTTTTCGGGCTCTCTGGGCCTTGGTAGAGATTTGAGTGTATAGTGGTTTTTCCATTAATTAATTGTATTGTAAACAGTCAACCAATTAACGCGATATTCTGCGGTAATTTTAAGCTTTGACACCCCAGCCTCTAACGCGGCAATAATTTTAGCTCTTGCAGTCTCTAAAAGCTCAGCTCCAGGCCTTCTATTTCCACTAATTTCGGTGCCGAACGAGCGTTGCATTGTGGTATAGTAAGGTCGCGATCTTTGGGTTGGAATTTTGATGGTCGCAATTTTGTGTTCGTGTCGGGAAACTAATGTCTTGGCACTGTAGGTAGGTTATAAGTACGCATAAATTAGGTATCTATAAATTTATTAATAGCTCTGCAGTTAATTATAAAACGGGGTTTATATTATTTTTTAGCAGTAGTTCCCTTTATAGGTAAGACTATTTACTTCTATTTTTTTTATTCTTATTAAGTTATCTATTAAGCAAGCTAATATATAGATCCCTTTATTATTAGAGCGTCCTAACCTATAACTTAGGGCCAGGACTTTATATTTTCCACTTCTATGTTCAATTCTACTACTATTACTACATCTTTGTTTTATGCGGTAGCGGTATATAGTAATATATTTAGTGTCCAGGGTATAGGGTTAGGTATTAAATAGTAGCTGCTAAACCTAGCCATTAGGTAGTTTAGGCTATAGCTATAATAGCCTTTTTAACAGTATCTATAGCAGCGCTTTAGCTTCTAGAGTAGCTCGCGCTCTTTATTTAGTAGCTTTTGCGGAAAGGTTAGTATAGAAAGGTTGATATTAGTACTAGTAGTGGTGTTTAGGGTAGTAGGTATTGGCGGTTTAGTAGGTCTAGAGGGCTTCTATAGGGAGGTCTTCGAGTAGGGGTTTACAGTAGTAATCTGGTTTAGCCGTTATTTAATCTTCTGTAGGGCTGCTACTATATTTATAAACGTTATTATAATTATAGCTAGTGACTGCGTAATTAAGGCAATAAGTGACCTTTTTAAGGAAATCTTTTTAGTCTTTAGCATTGTCTTAGGTGGGGACCCCGGTATATTCCTAAAATTTAATATAAAACTTATTAAATAATTTAGTAGGACTTATCTTTAGGGCATGTAATTTGGCTTAACTAGTGGCCACTAGGTTATAGTTGCGGTATATTTAGTTAAGGTTATTAAGGACTTCTTAGTGGGACTACTACTTTTAGGGACTGCTAGTCTCCTATTAAGTAAAAAGCCTATTAAACAGGATGCCCTTTATTCGCCTAATAATATAGTTAATCTTAGTATCTTCTATAGGGAAAAGGTAGGCGCTCTAGATTAGTTTCTTTTAGATTTACATCTTCTAGTAGCTATATTCCTTATAGTTACCCTAAAAGATTAGGGGATTAGGGTAGTATGTATTAAACCCTATAGTAGCGGTTTAGGTTTAATTATTATAGCTTTTATTGTTACTACTATAGTAAGGGTTCCTGTTAAGTAAAGCTATTTAGCGCTAACTCTTTATTAAGCGTTAAGTAGGTAAGGTTGCTAGGGCGTAGAGACTTAGGTAGTATTATATGCAGTAGGGAGGTATCTAGTATTGTTATAAATATGCTTATTAAGCTAAGATTATAGGTATTTAATTATACCCTCTCTTTTAGTAACTATAGTAATAAGTATAATCTTAGCCTTCTTTAATTTTTAGATATTATGTTTAAACATACAAAGGTTATCTTTAATCTCTTAGTGCGTGTTATTAGTAAGCGCCTTATAAGCTTATAGGTCTTAGATAATATTGCAATCTTAGGCAGTATATATTTTAACTTGTGTAAGATTTAGATATTAGTTTTATAGAAGGCGGTAGTATTTATTAGGTTCTTATGCTACTATTTTTACAAATGTCTTAGTGTCTTATATTTTTATTTTAATGGGTGGTAGCCCTTTAGCTTATTTATCCGTAGTTATATAGTTAATAAAGGATAAGACATTATTAGTGTCTACCTTGTTAAGGTTATTGTAATCTTTTAAGCCACTAGGTTTTCTTTTAGGGGCTAGGGGTAGAGTTAATAAATTAAATTCTCTTGGGATTAATTAGCGTTGTGGGTTTAATATAGGTATTGAATTGTTCTTTAAGTTTAACATAGTGGCTAGTAAGAAATTTTGTTTTACTATTATTGGTTCTTTAAAAGTACGAAGTAAGGTAACTTATAGATACGCTATTTTTAGCAGCGCCTATAGTATTATAGAGATATAAAATTAGTTATAGGCTAAGCGTTAGTAATAAAAAAGGTGTAATATAATATTATAGGACGGGGTTAGTGGCAGCTAAATATATGTAATTAAGGAGTCTATAAGACGTTACCTGATTAATTATAAGGGTCGAGGGCGTAAGGAGGTAATATACCTATGCGTAGCTAACGTAAGCTATATATAAAGCATATATAAGAGTACAGGGCTCTCCTATGGAGGCCCCTGCGGTTAGGTTCTATAATATACCCTTATACCTAGTAAGGAGTTATTAGACACCTAGAGACTTACTATAGTCCTTAAGGCCCTAGCATAATATATAGTATTAGTATTATTGCGGTCTATAAAGGTTTGGACCCCCTATTACTTATAGACGGAACTAACTCTATATTTAATAATTAGAAGCTTTAACTATAAGATAAGCTTAAAGTTAATACGGACTATTTCCCTACTACTTAAGCTAAGATAGCCTATATCTTTAGCTGTACTAGCGGAGATGTATCCCTTAACCCGCCGACGTCCACCAAGTATATGGTCCGTGCGGGAACACCAGAATCAGAAGTACGCGTATAACCTATGTAGATTTCATCAATACAATACTATCAACTATGCCTTCTAATCGTACTTCCAATGATATAGTCCTTGTTTAGACGACTTAATGTAATGTTTAGCTAAATCGGGTCGCTAAAAACTCACCACTAGAGCCGTGGCCGCTGCCCGATTTTACAACGGCTTTATATTTCTCATCACGACAATTTAATTGCATTGATCTTATTGGTTGGTTCTTATCGATACCGAGTAGACGAATTTCGGCGGGTTAAGGGATAGATATATCTATATCCACAATACGCCTAGGACTTAGCAGACCCCTTCTTCTCTAAAGAAGAGATAATTAACTACCTATCTTCTATTTATAAGGACCCCTTTAAGATATAGAATGCCTACCTTAATTATAAAGGCCTTAATATAAAAACAATGGAGACGTATTAATAGTATAATCCTTTATTATAAGGGATCTTTTGGCCCTTATTTAGGCTTATTGCCCTCCTATCCTCCTTATTGGTTTGTCTTTATACTTAGGCTATGACCTACCCTTGTTACTATATTGTCCTCTTTTATAACTCTCCTTATAACTTATACTCGGCTTACCTACTACCTACTATATACCTTAGCAATATTTATATATTTATATACTTATAGAATAGATTTAAAACTATAAAAAGTACAGGGGCAGGCGTTAGGATTCTCTTACCGTTTCTTTTACTGTTTTTCTACTGTTTTAATACTACCTAATAGTTGTCGTAACCTAGTAATTTACTAGGGAGCGGTAAACCTCTAGTCTAGAGGTTTATAAACTACTAGGACATAGCTACTAGTACATATTAAGCTGCCTAGAAAGGATTCATGTATATAGAACTATAGCGCCATAGTCTAGAGGCTGCATGCGCAGTATTATACGTAGTATAATACAATGGATATATAAAAAAAAAAAAAAGAATAGATTTAGCTAGGTTAGGCTAATCTTATTTATTATTTAGCTATTATTACTAATACTAATTAACTAGTTGTATAGTATAATATTATCCTTATACTAGGCAGCTTAGTATATTACTACTTTAATAATAATAAGTAATAGAATTATAACCCTAAGGGTATTAATAGCTTTAATAATTATAACTTATTTTTAATTACCTAGCTATACTAATCTAGGCTAGCTAGCCCTATTAGTTCTAGTAATAACTTTTATAGTTATAATAAAGCCTTATAGTAGATACTATGGTAAACTTGTTAATAGGCTAGATATATAGATATTAGAAAGATATAAGTATAACTAGTAGGGTAAGTATTATAGCATTATTATATATAACCTAGATAGGGGACCTAGTTAGGGGTTTAGTTAAAGGCTTGGCCCCTAATATATATATAGCACGTCTCTTCCTCCTATACATACCTCTTCTTCTTCTCTATAGCTTAATATCTTTATAATATAGCATTTGTTTAAGCTTTGTGTTAAAGGTATTTGCTTAAGCCGTTATATTATATTAAGCTCCCCAGTTAGATGCAGGCTGTTATATCTATATCTTAGGTCCTAGGTCCTAGGTTTATAAAGTCCTATAGTGGCTGGGTATAAAGTCCCTATATTATGCAGGCATCCTATACACATATACTCCTTACGTTTCTCTTCTTTTTATTCTATTCTCTTTATTAAATGGCAATTGTTTCTAACTATATAACTTACTAGCTAACCAATTAAAATCTAAACGGATATAAAGCCGAATAGATATACTATATTTCCTTGGCTAACGCATGGTCTTACCTAACGCATAATTTTCCTACCCTACTACCCCTCTATAATATAACAACCCTATAAGCTATTAGGCTAAAAATTTAATATATTATAGATATAATATATAAGAAGCTTTTTATATCTTTTTTAATAGAAAATATTAATATATAGTACAATTTATATATATATATATATATTAGGCAATTATAATATAAAATAAAATAACTACTTAGAATTTTTAAAATATTTAAATTTTATAACCTCTAATACTTATATATACTTGTATAATAATATATATAGGCTTAAAACTATTTAATATATAACGTTTTATATAACCGAGCGCTGTATCTCCAAACCTCACCAAAATTAGAAAATTTATACTTTAATATCTTAACAACCACTTAATAATAAATTCTAATAATTTAGATTTGGACTTTCATATATACTCTATAGCTTCTGTTAAAGTTATATAGTAAATAGTTTAGTAGTTTGTAAGATATTAAAATTTTAGGAGCTAAAATAGGGCTAAGTTGCTATATCTTAAAAACTACTGAACTATTTATTATATAACTTTAATAGAAGCTATAGAGTATATATAAAAGTCCAAATCTAAATTATTAAAATTTATTATTAAGTGGTTGTTAAGATATTAAAGTATGGATTTTCTAATTTTGGTGAGGTTTGGAGATGTGGCGCTTAGTTATATGCGGCGCTCGCTTATATAAAACGTTACCTATTATAGGTAAATTAGTAGTCTTTTTTAAGATTTTTTTTAAAGATTTAATATTTATATTATAGAAGTTTTTATAACTATTAATTACTAAAACTTATATATAATTAATTTTTATATATAAATATATAAAGGGGCGAGTATTAGGCGCTCCCTAATGACTCTACAGTAGCAAAGTAAAGTTTGCGATACTAGCGCGTCTATAGGCTTGTTACGGCAGCAGTGGTTCCTAAAAAGGTCAAAAAAGTAAGGTAGTAGAGCACTATAGGTGACTTGCAGGCGCTAAGTAGGCGAGTCCTAAAAGGCAGGGAGATGGATTATGGGGTTTTCTTAAATAGAGTTTTCCCCCTATATATAAATAAGGAGTAGTTCGCATGGGCCCAATAGGGATCTAAATTGGACGTTAGGCAATAAATAATTATTATATAAATATATATTTTATATAGTATTTTATTATTTAATAAAAGCTCTTATAGTAAATTATCTATAGAACCCCCTTAAGAAATACTTAAATTTTTATTATATAATAAAAAACTCTACAATATAGCTATAAAAAATTTATTTTATATATATATATAGTATTATATAACTATTAGTAACTATACATTAAATTTTTTAGTTTATTTATGTTGGGAATACAGGCAAGTTGCCGTCACGCGAGGCAAGTTGCCGTCACGTGTCGCCGCGGCACTAGCGTGGCGAGGAGCCTTAAGCTCCTCACCCTTCCTTAAGCAGGAGAAAAGAATAGAACAACCAATATCATACTAGCTACAACCTGCAGCTACGTGATATCACCTTGTGTTACCTACACTGATTAGTAGTTAACTTCACTATTATACCACAGAACAGCTAGGTATTCTATTAAGAAGAAACAAGCCACTATACCAGTGCTACTCGTGCTAAAGGAAGCTGTCTTTTAAGGTTAGAACTGGTCCTAAACCTTAAATAGAACTCTTCTACAAATCTAAGGATCTAAAGGCCAGAACTGGTCCTAAGCCTTTCTAAGATTACAGATTCTTGCGTCTATTACGCAGAACAACACGCTTTACGAGTCTTTGTGATTTAAGGCCAGAACTGGTCCTAAGCCCCATAATCGCAGATTCTCGTCTAAACGCGTACCAAACGACAAGTAATAATCCCTATACCAATAACACCTTCTTTCCTACAACCCAATAACACTTCCCTTCCTCCGAAAATATGGCTACAATTATAACAGTGCAAGTGTGGGAGAATTGAGTGAGCGACTTGATTTTGAATGTAGCTCTAGAGTCTCTATATATATATAAGGAAGATGCAGGGAATAGAGATAGGTGGCAAGAATTACAAGGGTAAGCAGCTGAAATGGTGAGATATGCAGGGGTAAGCAGCTGAGGTAGTAAGATGGTAGTAAGCAAGTCCGATCTTGGGTCGACAACAGCATAGTACCAGTAGTTGGTTACACACCCCCCCAGATTTAACGGTGTAGTTAAAGCTGTAGAAAACAGGAATAAAGGTAGAGACTAAAACAGGAGTAAAAAAGGGTTTAGGGCTCAACGGTCCCGTTAAAAAAAAATATATATATACCTCTCCAGCTTCATATCTCTGGATATAGAGCTGTATTTAAAGAGATGTTCTCTCTAGCCTCTTAAGAGACTGTGTTTAAAGATATGTCCAGCCTCTCAGGAGACCGTGTTTAAAGATATATCCACCCCAGCCTCTTAGGAGACTGTATTTAAAGAGGTGTCTTCCCCAGTCTCTTAGGAGACTGTATTTAAAGAGGAAATCAGATCTCAATATTCTCGTTAGCAGCGGTAATAGGCATCCTCTGGGAAGCCTCTTTTTGTGCTTTCTTAACAGTAGTAGCAAGTCTCTTATATCTCATAAGCTTTTTATTAATCTGTTATTGTATTTTCTTATTAGGTACCTACCTATGGGGTCTTAGGTTCTTAATTAGATATTGGCATTCTTAAAATAGGTGCTCTTTACCACAGAGGCATGTCTTTACTGGTAAGGCAGGGGAACTATTTTGAAGTGTTACAAATGCAGAGTGGTTGGCAGTTGTAGTAGAAGAAGAAGCTATCTGCTGCATACAGTAGTGCTCCTTAAATTCTTTAATGAGGTTAATAATGGATGGGGCCTCTTTGTCCTTCTATTCTTTTTAAATAAGATCTACTTCTAGTGCTCCTGCAAAGCTAGAAGAGATGGGTTTGATTGCTTATATGAAATTATAGTGTGGCCTAAAATCTTGCATGTCTGGTAGCTTTAATTGTTTAGCTAGCTTGTAGACGTTCCGCCAGTTGTTTAACCATTTGTTAATGCTTTAATTTGGATTATAGGCTTTAAGAGCCGTGTATTGATTAAGGACGTCGTGCTTTTAACCCGAGGTGGTAGGGGCAAGTGCCATCTTTAATGCTTTAAGGCGTTCGTGTACCGTTTTAAGGCCGTTAATAAGAGGAAGGTAGTCTACCAATATTAATCGAACAATGTAGGTGCTAATATTGCTTATAGCCTGCTCTTGCTTCTGGTGTATATAGAGGTCGTCCTTGTATTCCGCGTATAGTTGATTGTAGACAATGAGCTTAATTTGGTCTAGTTGAGCTATTAAGGTAGCAGTGGGAAGTATGTCTTTTGGTGTAGGTTGATTTGGAGGTTCTAGCTTTGGAAGCTTGTCTTTCTTCTTTAATGGGTTGATATACTGCCATACCTTGTTAGTTTTGGCAGTATCTTGAATAACAAAGAACCATTGAAGCCAATCAGATAACTGGCTAAGGATAATGTTGATTTTTAATTCGCTTGTAGTTGTTATTTTTAGAAATTTAATAGGGTCTAGGTTAGCGTCTTGGCAAAACCTTATTTTGATGATTTAATTCGTTAGTTTGTTCGTCAGTTGGGTTTGATTATCCGTTTGATTAGTGGTGGTAGAGGTCGTCGTTTGGTTTTAATTTAAAAGTAATCATGAGTATAAGCAGTACCCGGAAGAAGCTCAAAACACTTGCAAAGGTGGTAGAAGTAGTGACTTCTTAAATAAGGTAGTAGGTTGATTGGTTTAATAGGTAGTGCAATCTGGACTTATAACTATAACAGTGCAAGTGTGGGAGAATTAAGTGAGCGACTTGATTTTGAATGTAGCTCTAGAGTCTCTATATATATATAAGGAAGATGCAGGGAATAGAGATAGGTGGCAAGAATTACAAGGGTAAGCAGCTGAAATGGTGAGATATGCAGGGGTAAGCAGCTAAGGTAGTAAGACGGTAGTAAGCAAGTCCGATCTTGGGTTGACAACAGCATGGTACCAGTAGTCGGTTACAACAATTACTCTAAATAACTAGAGAGATTCCTTACCACCAGGGGTAGCTATGTACGCGAAACTTATTAATGAAGATTAGGACGAATTTCCCATTTTTAATATAACAACCTATACGGCAAAATAAGTTAATAGCTTCCTCCTACACCATATTCTCTTCTACCAAAGTAGACACTACGCCGATGTACAACTGTGGGAATATTTTAGGGAGGATTTTGTAGGATGGACCGCTGACACCTAGGCACTTGGCAATGTTAATATTATTTAGAATTTTTAAGACTTCCTTTAGGAGAATAGAGTATTTATCCCTATAGATGGGGGCATTATTAGAGACAACATTCAGGAGCAGGTCCTTAACGTAAAGGAAGAGCACAAATAAACTTCACAAGAGATTAAGCACCAAATACGCACTATAAAGAAGTTTAACTCTTAATGGAATCCCAACGATGAACAGCCACAGTTAACACCTTTCTATAGTCCCCTACTAGCTATATAAGCATCTCCAGCCTAACCACTAGCTGCTTCGCCAATTCCACTAGCTATTCCAACTACTGTACTACCAGTTGTCCCAATCGCTGCACTACTAGAGACGCTTTAACCTCCGCAGTAACCTCCGCAAGAATCTCCGCAGTAATCTTAGTAGCAAGCTCTATAAGAACCACCACAGATAATCTTAGGCTATTAAACACCTTAAGTTCCTCAGCCTTAAGTTCCTTAGGCTGCCGTATCTTAACCTATGCCTTAAGCTCCGTCCTACCAGAGATTCTTAACCTCGTTTAACTTAAGCGCTGAGACGTTTCCTCTAACCCCTACCGTAACTAGACAACTGGCATAATAAGCTAGATCTGTAAATGATATCCTAACCCACTAGCAGCAAGCTTAATAAGAACCTCCGTAGCAACCTCCGCAGCAATCTTTGTAGCAATCTCTATAATAACCTCCGTAATAACCTTTATCTTTAGTTCCCCAGTATCTACCAATTTAACACTACAGTGCATTTTCGGTCACGCTTAAAGATTATGCCAGTAGCTCCTATTATAGCAAGATTACTGGAAAATCAGATAACTTAAGATCTGTGATTAGTACCACTATTCGCTCTTATAAGGCACAGCAATTCTACTTTAATAACTACCCTTAGCAGGAGCTTAATTACGGCGAATACGACAGTCATAACAACGGCTAGTACTACACTAATTGCTCCTATGGATAAAGTGGGTATAGATAAGGCCGTGGCAGCTATAATAGACGCAGAGGCTCTGGCTACCGTAGAGGAGACTCTTGTAGAGGATCTAGTAGAGGTGGATTCTAGAATGGAGCCGGATATCAATAAGCTCCGCAACTCTATTTTAATAATATAGTTCCCTGGTTAATCTACCTAGGATTTCCTAGCAAGAAAGTATCACGTACTAAAAGGCAATTTGAGGTTATAACAGTTTAAGGTTTACTACTTG
>Ga0307507_10003978_pt1 | contig 27134 bp, 27 predicted proteins | sample 7_EM_MG_FD_207223 | JGI IMG/M metagenome (GOLD analysis project Ga0307507, IMG submission 207223) | Populus trichocarpa ectomycorrhiza microbial communities from riparian zone in the Pacific Northwest, United States - 7_EM | ecosystem: Host-associated > Plants > Roots > Unclassified | place...
CTTCCCCCCTGCTGAGACAGAAAAAAAAACAAAAATTTCTTGACCTTACTGAGAGAGGAAAGTCCGACGACATAGCACACGGTTCAATTATTCAAGTTCTTACGGTAGCTAACGATACTCGATGTAGCATCGCGCCCACTTAAGTGTCGTTGCCACACTTCTAGGGTGAGTCGCGAAATCAAACGAAGGGATACTGGTACTAGCGGGGCCAACAGATAAGATGGTCACGTGGGCCTGATAAGGCGCTAGACAGCTAGCCAGAACGTTCCCCAAGATTTTCTTATCAGACCCACGTGACTATTCTATCTATAGGCCGCGCCGGTACAGTACAAGAGCGATATGCTACGGTATGTCGTTAAAATTCCTCTAGGATAGGGTAGGCAAATCACCACAAAAATAGCCCCAGTCGAGACAAGAAAAAATAAAAATACACAGCGCCTTATTACGAGAGGCAATTGCAATGTCCTAGGACATTGATCCTGTACCAGTACTGTATTCGAATACTTACGGTACTAGTGGGCTAGCAATGCCCGGAATGTGTCGCCTATCCCAGCATCGCGAGATTCTGACACTGTAGATGCAAGTACAGTACAAAAAAAAGGCACGATAAAAAAAATATAGTCCAATCATAGCAGTAGTCCAATCACTCAATTTCTTGCAGTACGCCAAAGGCTTATCCACGGTGTGGGCCACACTCTTGTAGGTGCAAAGATCCGTATGGGGCCCAAGGTTAGGGTTAGCGATTTATCCGCAGCACCGCCGGATAGCTTCTAGGGATGAGCGCTCTTTTACGGGTATTCGCACAGGGGTTTATAAGGATAACGGTGGCTCTGGAAGCAAAGCGGGAGAGACGAAAGAGAGTAGCGTCAAACTATACGCACTCCACGAGATAATTCGAGTCCCCCCCCACCCCCTCCCCCGAGGGTGCGGGAGCCCCTTTGTATACAATAAATCCGGCAACGAAAGCCAAATGTACTGACGAAGAAATAATAGCTAATGCGTGCGAAGTCTTTTGCAAGTTACCTCCGATAGCACGGCACTAGTAAGTTATGGAGAGCCGAACAGCTATCCCCTCAACCAACCGGGCAGTCTAAAGTATTATTAGCATGAGAGCTCATCCTATCCCAAATCGGACCGATCATATAAAGGCTCACAAGATGCGAAAACCGCCCGGTAGGGGGGGCTCAGTGCTCTGGGCAAACAAAAGGTTGATCTACCCTACAGGGGTGATGTGGGAGAAAAATTAGGTTTGGGGGTTTTGTTGCTGGTATGATTCTGTATTATACTCGCATTTTTAGAGGTGCTAGTCCACCACTCGGATTTCCGGATATTTCTTGCCTAGGACAAGTATGGGGCTGACACCTTAGAGCCCCTGGGTCTCACGCTAAGCCGAAAACGCTAGTCTTAATGTGGTAGCATGCTATACCTAGTTGGGGATTTTCTTGACTAATTATTCAGCAGCAAGACCTTTTCCGTCATACAAGTCTCATTGTCCTCCTTTCCATAAAAATGTTGAAAGGTTTCCACCCTGCAAAGAAAATTGTGAGACAAGAGGTCTTGGCACCCCCCAATTTCTTCACCGCTCTCAACATATTATATTTAGCAGCCGAGCCTATACAGCATGTATGCAGAACGGTACGCTACTTAGAGAGTGTGCGCTTGAGGTATTAGGTGAAAATCCGCTTCATTAAGTACCATATAGGACTGTGAACAAGGAAATGCAGCGGGGAATCTCTCCTTGCCATGATCATGAATAGTCACTCGATGTTGCAACAGTTGCATGATCGGGGGAATAATTTTTCTAGTCCCGGAGCCGGGTTTACTAGAGTGTGGTTGGCCATGACGCGCCAAATGTGTCAAAAAAGAAAGAGCCCAGCCCAGTGTGGGCAGCATTCTCCGATAAGGTTATAGCGGAAAGCAAACTTGTTGTCAGGTTGTGCTCGCGCATAGTGTTCGTCACGGGGCCTCCGGGGCCCCGAAAAACCCCGGCCCCGGTTAAGAATAGGTGGCGAGAAACGGGGGAGGGGCGGGGATCACCCTAAAAATATCCCCCCGGTCACCTGTAATGGAGGGCCTAGCGAGTGAAAACCCGCCCCACCCCGCCCCGTAACGAATTCTACTCGTGTGCCCGAACTGAATCCGGACTCTTTTTAAGGGAATTTATATCCTAAGTGTCTGGCTTCAGTTCGGCTGCGGCAGCAGAATCCGAGCCTGATCTTACGTGTAGGGGTAAGCTCGGTGATCGGCAGGGTAGCAGAACACAAGTGGAATGAGAACTTTTTTTAAGCCCTGTTCGGCAAACCACAATATAAAAGCATGGCATATTTTAATATTGTGGTTTGCCCAACAGGACCTTAATTTTTACTCTTTTGCTGAAAAAAAGCAGATATTCTTCCTCGTTGTTATGAGTGGCCTATTACGTAAAGAGGGAAGAGTGGAAGAAGAGGGAACGAAGGTGAAGACAAGGAAGAAAGAGCTGTATAATCTCAGGATTCGTATTTTGCTTGCTTTATCTATCTATGGCAGAAGAGTGGGTTTATATAGACAATACAAAGAGCGCCATTTAGCACCCAAAGCTGCGGAAATCCTTCCGGAGATGCAAAAAAACAATGGAATTCCGGTCACATCTGCGCTCAGTATTCCGATTGTTCCTCCGCCCTGCTTTCCGAACATTTCCGGCAATGTATGCGAATCCTCATATAGGGGACACAAACCAGGTATCCCCTGTCCTCCTCTTTTGTTGGTAATGACTGACAAACGAAGCTAGAAACTAATGAGCGACACAATGGGAAAGGTATAAAGGAAAATATCTTTCATACGGAGTGATCACTGGTGATTTTCAACGTTCCTCTGATCGCGGGAAAGAAAGCAACTGCTGGTTTTGGATGCTATGGAGATTCTCTAGCCCAACTGTAAGTTAGAATCTTTATAGTTTTCCCTAGCATCTCATCTTAGATTACATTCCCTCTCGCCCATTGTTACACTAGAACAGAGTTCCCATTGCGGTTTAGAGTCTCCCCCTTAGAAACCTGCTTTCCTTGCCTTCCTATGATAACATGAATTTTTCTCTCTTGCTGTGCCTATGGCTCCTCAGGGTTAGGGTTAGTTCCTTTACACGTCATCTCCTACTCCACTAGACATAATATGAGTTAGTAGGAGCACTACATATTATTATAGTAGTATCATATCCATGGTAAAGACAAGATGCTTTATGTTAAAAGGGCATCGGTGAAAAAACGTGTTGACCCAATCCTACGTTATCTTCATACTGTAGGTGAAGCGTTATTTTTTACTAACACAGATGGTGTCCTAGCGTGATTGGCTAGTATGGAATAAGCTTTTTTTCAAAACGACCTATCATGGGTACCGGAAGAACCCTGGGAATTTGCGAACTTATTGGATGATCGGGGGGGGGGGCATGAGGTATCATTGGGCCATGCAGGTCCTTTGCCAAAGTGTGGGGAAATCTTGGCACGCTATCCCCGAATCTGTGCAGATTTCGCAGCTTTTTAGGGCGGCCAATGGCATAGGCTAACTTCAGATCTTTACGAAGGGTGGTATGGTCACAGGGCTTTAGCTGTGGCATGACCAGTGGAAATCATTTCCACGATTGTGACACCTGAACTATTCCTAATCTCGGAAATATTCTCGGGAATTGGGAGGGGGGGCGAATACAAAGGAAGGGATGCCAAGGAAGCGCCAATATTTCCGGCTGGTCTTGCAATGCTTAACTAAGTTATGACTGGTTACTAATAGTACTAGTATAGATTTCAACAAGGGAACGATAAAGACTGGCCGACCCAAGGGAGGATTCCACGGGAAAAAAACTGCCAACCCGCGAAAAATTGGGTAATAAAAAAAGGCATTACTGATCCCCATTCACCACTCGCCGGGTTTCGTCGTTTGCTACTCGAGTACGATACCCTTAGTTCAAAACTACCGGTATATCACTGTTCACAGCTCAACGGATCAATACAATAGCATTACATGGACGAATAAAGTGTGACGCAATGCCCCAACCTGTTTGAGTAGAGAGTAGGATTTCATGAATGGTCGCCACGGGGTTTGGCTTCTAAGGCTTTTGCCACTTATTTAAAGGAGATAACTCCCGAGGAGCGTGGCTTGGTAAAAAATACTTTATTTTGGAGTTTTTGTACGGCATCATACCGGTATTATAGTCAGTTGAAGAAAAACCTACTCCCCAACAAATAAACTTGTGGGGTGTCCAGTACGTTAACCGCTTGAAAATATCTCAAGAGTGGAGGCCTAGCAGTATAATACAACACTTTTTTATTGGATTTTCAAGGAAATGAGACGAAGCAAAAAGAAGAAAGGAATTCTCTTTTTACCGGTAACAAAGTCATCGCACGAATTCGACTGATAAACTTTAAACAAACCTAGCCAATGTCTATTTATCCGCAACCCTTCTAACTCCAATCCCTCAGGATAGAAATATAAATATAATAAGCGCAACCAAAATCAAAAACAAAAAAACTTGTTCTAAACATGCCCCATAAGCCCTGCAAACTCCACCAACCTTAAGAAATCTCATGACCTAGCAAATTATTTTCGGGTGAACACTCGGGCCAAGGTTGCGGCGAGCGGCGGTAACCCCTGGTTGTTCTCAGGCTTGTAACCGCGGGCACTCCAAAGAGTGCCAGACAACTCAACGTTGCCGGATAGCTCAACGTAACATTGTGGGCCACCATATCAACGTTGTGGCTCAGCAGGACTTTGAGGCTCAATATGAGATTAGTGGTTCACAAAATTAAAAGCCGGATGCTTTCTATATAAATTGCGATCTCTTTGGTTATGTGTCCAGCTTCAACACCGGTGCAATTGAATTGGAGCTGGATACATAACCAGGGCATGGCAATTTATATAGAAAGCGTCCAGCTTTTAATTCTATAAACCACTAATTTCATAATGAGCCTCAAAGTTCTGCTGAGCCACAGAGTTGCTATGGTGGCTCACAATGTTACGCTGAGCTGTCCAGTAACGTTGAGCTGTCCAGCACTCTTTGGAGTGTCCGCGGTAATGAGCCTGAGAACAACCGGGAGTTATCGCCGCTCGCCGCAACCTTGGCACGAGTAAGCCCAAATCAGACACTATGAATACAAGTGGAGTAGTAAAAAAAAAAATCGCTCATTCGGAAAACCAGCCCGAATTCTCATACCATTTAATGGTCCTGTCATCCCTGATGCGTGACCGATTTCTCCGGCGTTCTCTATACCCTCCCCTTCGGTCCCTAGTATCATTTCTTTGGTCGAGTCTATGTTCGGCCACTATAGTCTGAGTTCCATCAGGGATTGGTGCTCCATCCGACACTTCGACTTCCTCTGAGATTAGGGTTGAAGCGGGCATTAAGGTCCCGGTGCAAGTTCGGGCAAGTGTTGGGATCCTGGAGAGGATTTTGGCTAGCATGAGGATTCCGGCCAGGGTTGCAGCGAGCCCTAGTGTTTTGGTTAAGATTCCAGCCAGCATTAGGACTCCAATTAGGACCCCGATTAGGATTCCTGCCAGCATCAAGGTTTCTCCTGGTGTCAGGACTTTGTAGTGGATGGATGGTTGATTGGAAGCTGTATCTAAGGCGGGAATTGAGCGTTGGGGGATTGCTTGTGGAAGGTCTAAGGTTCAGCATCCAATTCTCGTTAGCAAAGTGTTTTGTGTGAGTTTGGCATTTGGGGTCCTACATTGGGGGCATCCCGGTGGAATATCGCCGCCCTTCTTTTTTTCCGGTGAGCTGGGGCCCCCGGAATGGGGGGCCGGGATATCATGAGACGCCGGTTCAGATTTCGGGTCACCCGTGTGGATTACTGACCTCTCGGTAGAGGCTTCATCTAGTTGTGTTATTATAGAAGTGTCAATTATAGCCCCAGGGAGTAAGCTCACCACCGCTTTGCAATCTCGGATTGACCCCTGAACCCACATCTCTTGTCATGCATCTAGCGTCATCTTGTGTAGGTGGGCCTCTTTTGCCTCTTCTTTTCCCTGGTCTACCATGTGGAGCGAGTCTATTTTTGCGCTTCTTGCTAGGGGTGCTCTCATCTCGGCTTGGTGGTGTCCGACCCTCATCCTCTCTACTATGTTCGTTGCCGTTCGCAAGGTCCGCCAACCACACATGATTAAGAGCATCCGCCACTGTAGGGCGATCTCCTGGTTGTATTAAGAGCATTGATTTGAGTAGAGAAATTCCGATCTCGTCTGTTGGAGACGATAACCCTCTTAGGATATCTTCGGGAAAGGGTCGTTTCCCGAAGAAGAAACGTGAGACTTGATCCCATGAAGCGAATAACTTTCTCCCCACAAGTAACTCATATATCACACATCCGAGTGACCAAATGTCAACAGAATTCGTATAGTCGGAGGATTCACTATTGGAGTCCAATCCCAAAACTTCGGGAGCACCGTACAATGGAGTCGACACTTGGGTGTGAAGAGTGGTTATAGCTGGCGCCTGGATCCATTTCGACGCTCCGAAATCTCCCAGTTTGACCCGCACCGGAGACATAGAAACTACAAAAATATTCTATATATTCGTCAGCATTCTGCGGTGGTGGGTGCCCGGACTGGTATTGGTGGTAAGGTTAATACCGCTGGTTTTATATCCCGATGAGTTATCCCCTCCTGATGCATTACTTTGAGACCTTCTAGTATCTGCTTCGAAATGTTTTGAACGGTTTCTTGTGGTAGTGGTGTACTGATATGCTTGGTGAGATCGCCTTCCTCGAGATATTCCATTGCAATATACAGAGTCTCGTGATCCTCGAACCATCCTAGGAACTTCACAAACAATGATGGATGCTAAAACGCCTTGCCATTAGAGACAATCCTGTTGAGGTAGCAAGGAAAATTTCCCCAAGAGTGAGAACACAAACCTTTGCCAATTTGGCCATCACAAGGAGCTCCCTGGAGCAATCGAGGGTGGAGGCTAGACTCTTATCAATCGTCTTCACTGCGCGGTAGTTGCCTGTAGCTTTCTGGATCTGCTTATAGACAACACCGAAACCTCCCCTTCCGAGTTCCCCGCAATTACTCCAATCCTCCTTCACTTTCCGATTCCTATTTTCAGCTTTCCCCACATATCTCGTGTGTCTGACATGATCCTGAAAGAATTCCGTTTGGAGTTTATACCCCTTAACCAAATCGGATTGCGACTTATCCATGTGCCAAATTTGAGGGCTCCGGACCCACAAACTACTCAGAATGAGCTAAAGAAGTGAAAATGCAAAGCCAGAAAAACAGCGGCCAACTAGAGGGTGGAAGTGAAGATTTGTGAATCAAGGGAAGAGTTAAAAATCCAGCGGAAAAGCTCCTGAGCTTACTTATCTCACATGCTGACAATTTCTCCCACAGAACTAATATTTATACAGCGTCATAGCCGTGCTTCAAAGCAGCACCCCCCGAAGGTGTGCTTCAAATTCAGTTCCGGGCTGCGCTGGCGATGACCAGCAGCTAAAGCCCCCTACCCTACCAACTTGTGTAAGAGGTGGTGTGATGGTCTGTGTGTGCCGACAGTTGCATAAAGTGGGTCAACTGAATCATGCCAAGCCCCAAGAAAAAAGCCACTAAAGTCACATGATTTTAGCGAGTAATAGTTGGCAAACATGAGAAGCAGGCAGCTGATGGGGTTTCGAGGAAAGACAAATACCTTGTTTTTTTTCGTTTTTTCTGCCAGCAGCAACAATAAAAACCAAGGATATGAACGCACAATCCTATTATAATACCAACAATTTCAAAGACAGTAGGAATAGAGATAAGGACAGATATCCTAGCGCAAAAAACAGGAGAAAAGAGGTTGACAAAAACTAAACCTTCCGTGAATCCTGTTTCATCATATGTTTATCCCTTCTTTTCTAAACCCCAAAGTTTCAAGCTCAGTCCCGAATTGCTACTTCCACAAATCTAACAAAGGAATCCTCGATAGAATTATGTAGGCAAAATTACCCATCATTAATCCTCTATTACTGCTCTACTGGTTGTCTAGTCATTTCAAAAATACCTCCAACTCAAAGCACCCAAAAGGCCAGTTTCCACGGAGATACTCAGATACACCCATATAACCGACTGCCGCCCAGCGCCTTCCAGGTCATTAAACTTTTACTTTTCCGTTTCTGCGCTTGAGGTTGGGCCGGTAGTGGCTGCATAAGCTGTGTTACATACAGTCTGTACGAGGCCAATCCTTGTCGATGTTGTGGTGGCAACAGCCTAGTGTGCCGCACAGTCGGGAGGACGAGAGCGCTGGCATTGGTCTCGCTTATTTTCCAGCCTCATCATCGCTCATCGCCCTCCTCTACTCGCCGAAGAAAAGCTTGTCCTCGACCTTTACCTACACGCTAGGAAGGTAGTCCAGAACTGCGCTTCACTCATGGCAATAGGCTGCGTATTAGTATAATACTCGAGTAGATAAATGTCGGGGGCAGATGTTTTTTTTTTTGGCGAGCATAATACCGGTACTCCTGCAATCGCTGGTCACTGACCACAGTCCTTGTCTGACCAGTCCGCGCGTCAGCCCTGGTCAACACCAACACTGCGTAGTAGTTGTCCAGCTGTGTCCTGGCTCTTCTTCCGGCAGAGAAAAGGCACCACAACTCCTTGCTTTTCCTTCTACTGGTAGAATCTAAACCGGCAAAATTTGTTGGGGCAATCTAAATTTTTTTGGGACTAGTTGATTGCGGAGAATATTTAGGTAAACCCCAAGTGCTAAGTCACTTGCTCATTAGAAATACTGGAAAATCCTATTACTCGGGAGTGTAGGTGGGTGATCGGACAGACAGGGGTGAAAAAATGTATGTATCAGCATACATTTTTTCACCCCTGTCTGTCCGATCACCCACCTACACCCCCGAGTAACTGACAATGCACAGCTCGCTGCTGGCTGATCCGGCTTTCGAATTTTACAGTTCTAGACCCCCCCAAGGCGTAAGCAATTCAAAAAGTAGGGAACTCAATTAACGGAAAGGTGGTAGCATAGTTAGTGGGCAATAATGGGGCATTACTATCTTCCGCAGGGTCTTCTTCAGCTCTTGGGGTATGTGGGAAGGTAACGGTGAAGGCAGTTATTGTAGCGATGGGAGGCTGCGGCTATCCTGCCAAGATGGGCTGAGGCCATCTCTATTACCCTGCCTGGTACCACAAGAAGTTGTTTTTCGCACAAATCACATTTTCTCTGCCTAAGATGTCTAAGACCTTCAAAAGAAAAAAATATCAATGAATACCCCTGGGTTAGGACTATTTTTAGGGGAATATTTGGGTTTTTATCATTGTGTTTTCTCATCCTCTCATCCAGCTGACGTATTATTTTCTTGACTGAGGCTGAAACGTTGCGTGGTGAAAAAAAGCATTGAGGGCACGAAGGTCCGGAATCTACTCGAGTGCTGATATCCATGGTATGGTACTCGAAAAGGTTGATTAATCCCGACCAACACATCGAACTTTCCCACCTCATGAGCAACCTCCCCTGACCTCTTAACGAGGTATCATAACTCGGTAAACCTATGTCCAATCGGGTGCGCTGGCATGCGATGCCCTGTATTTGTTTGGCTTTTTGACGTTTACGAAGACGGCTATAATTTCTCCCCAGCAAAATCCTCAGACTCGGACCAGTTCTCCGCTCATATACAATACCAACTGTGTTCACAAAACAAATATTAAAAGATTACAAGCAACCTCCATCTCACAAGCTACCACCCAGAACTTATAGCCACGTATCCCAGCAAACCCGTGTGGATATGATATTGCACACTGCATATATTACCCTGGTGACGAGTGACCACCCATGACCCCGGAATAAGCGAACTCAGCAAGCCCATGTCCGAAACCGTGCATGCGCACACCATACCATAGATCTACGAAAATTTCCTGCATCCCTGAAGGAGAAAATAGTAGCTGAGGAAAAACACGTCTGATGGTACAAGGTCCCGCAAGAGGTTATCGAACAGTTCCCTGTCTATTCTAGTTAATAGCTCTTACCCTTGCGTTACCGTAGAGGTGAAAAGAACAAGTCATAAATTCTCCGTGCTTGCGTGCCCTGGTAGCTCTAGCTCTGATCTGGCGTCTGAGAGGAAAAAAATTAGATGTGGTGCGGGATAGATGCGATGCGCCGCTGGCTTGCCCTTTAGTTTGACTGGATTGACTACTTGAACCCGGCCGGAGTGCGTATGCATTCCGCGTATTTGGACCTATGAATTGTTGACTCCCTCTTGTTGTTGTCCTATCGCTTATACAGTCTAAAACTGTTCTTGAGAGATCCCCGACGGGCGCGGTAATCCAATTTTTGAGGCATTCCATCACGGCTGTGTGGGGTGCCATCCGAGTGTCGTGAGGGACCTGGGTAGTAGAGATATGCGGACATTCCCTCCAGCTTAGTAATAATAATATTATGTAATTTACCCAATTTTTCAAAGCTAATCAGATACATTAAGATCATAGCTAATATGAGAGAGAATGGAAAACCAGAGAATACATAGAAATGAGAAAACCAAAAACTATCCTAGCAATTCCTTCCTTCGATTCCATTTCTTGCGTAAGTCCACTGTCGGGGGCGTTGGGGGAATGTCGCTGCCCTTGTCACTTGAGATCGTTGCCACCCTTGGTGACAATAAGGGCCCAATGTGAGACTTAGGGGTGGTGGGTTAAGGGCCCAATGTGGGACTTAGGGGTGGTGGGTGGGAAAACAAAGAACGCGAGCTGTAGCGAGCCTGGAGATGAGAACGTGAGTTGTAGCGAGCTTCGAGGTCTCCAGCCCCCGGGGTTCGATTGTCCTATATGTACCACCAGCTGTAGCTCCCGGGCAAGGACGCGACCGGATAAACCTTTTCCCACCACCTCCGAACGATACCCCACTCGCTTTGCCCAATTGGCAATGGGTTGTTCCAACCCGGCATTGAGAGTGGGATTACAGATTAATCGCTTGGCGATAGTCGATTAAAGTTTTTGCTAGGAAAGTTAGTAGTAATTAACATGTTTATTGGCCTACTTCTAAACCCAATACCCGTATAGAAACTTGAGGTTCCAATCCTCTCTATTGATGTGTGGAGAATCACCCACTTTGCAATCTAGCAGAGCCATAATTTTTATTAGAGTGGGGGTTAAACACGCTAGGGGGGGAGGTTAGAGTAGAGCATATTTTATCGGCCAAGTACTCCGGCTAGGGGAGTCTACCGCCAGGCTGCTAGTTTACTCGGCCATCTCTTTCCACCATTTCAGATTGTGATGGAAGCCTACAATGCTCTCTTGAGGGATATCCAAAAAATGGTTTTCTGGAGTGCTCTTGCTGTTCCGTTGTTAATAGGTATTGTAGTTGAGGTACCGGAAGGACGCGAGAGCTTCCCGACGTGGCTGTGCTTGGACCTTTATAACGTATTCGGACATCTCGGCACTGCCAATACTCGCGCTAGTACTTACGGTGAAATGTTGAGTTTTGCTGGAATTCTGGATGGAGGGCCTGGGATTGGCTGGTAGGAAACAAGTTTCTTCTAAGTTACTAGTCATGGGTACCGGAAAAAATGTTGGAATTCTCCAAGAGATCGTCCCTTCGTCTGTATCCAGACCTCACCCCCGAGCTGAATAGCGACAGTATCGCCACTTGAGGGATCAATGGATTGGGTTCCTTAGGGTCATAGATCCCATTGGCTAGGTCACCACCGAGTGACCAGAACAATACCTCCCTGAGCCCAGTGTTGGATCATCAAATGAAAGGATATGCATCAAAAGATAGCGAAATTCGGAAGCGAAGGAAGGGGCCGGATTACTAGGGCATTGACGAGTCAGTGCTCCTACGGGTGCCTGCTAGCTTTACCAGAATATCCGGAAATCTTAGCGCGTTGGCCCTAGAAAAGGTCAGGATTCCCTACTACTTTTCAACGCCTATGTGCTCTCCCGATAGTCCGGAAGAGGGGGTCCATTCACAAATAGGAAAGCTATTTTCTCATCTTATACAATTCTAAATTGAGACTGGGGATATGATTAAAACAGACCGGGGGAGGAAACAAAGGCCAGAAATAAGTCTTTTATGTTACGCTACCTCTACGAATTCGCTTTTTTTGCCTACTAAATACGCCCCTCGCTCCGCCGGTTTTTGACCCTCCCTCCCTCGTTGAAGACTATAACATTATTGTACTATTGGTATCGTGTCGTACTCGTGGGGATCATTAAAAATGGGTAGCCATTCCCGTGTTGGAAACCGCTGTTTGCTGTTCTCGGCTATACATGCCGAATACTGTGGTTTGTAAGTCTCAAAACACCCCTCAACAAAGCAACGCATAAAAGTATCCCAAGAGCAATGTTCACAAGCGGCCGGCTTGAGTTTTTGCAGGGGTTTGCCTCGACTGTTGAAACGACTGATGGTTGCTTGAGAGAGAGGTGGGTGGTGAACCCAGCTATTTACACAAGAAAGAGGCAGTCACAATTTCTCCGCTTCATGCGGCCTCACTCACCACTGCATCACCGCTACATCCCCCTATCTTCGTAGACACACCACTCTGCGGTTAAACTATACCGGATATGGAAGGACGCTCGACGGACAGCGAGCTTCCGAGTGATCGATCATGATTGAATAGAATTTTGAGATATTTCATAACCTTTATCAACACCAACACGGATTGAATACACCTGACTGTATACAACACTGAATAATTGCAGACCTCAACTACTTCATAGGTTAATTGCGACAGGGAAAGAAATCCATATTGGCATCACCGACAATAGCCCGGTATTCTCAAGAATCGTCCTATACCTACAGGGAAATCTTATGGCGTCTTGGGGGGCCAGGGGTGGAGAAGCGGCCATTATAAATAGCGATACGAAATGATAAGATGATCATCAGAGAGTAAGAGAGTAGTGATAAGTAATTTATCTCCATGTTGTGAGTATACCGAGTGATAGGTAATTACCTAGTATCCACACTACGCGGAGTACGCTAGAGACACTAGGTATTCAGGACCAGTAGAAGATACCTTCGGACCCATGGGCATCTTCAGATATTTGCGGGCATCCGGGAATGTAGGTCACGTGGTAATCAAATATTTACTCTTCGGATGGCATATACGGAAAGCCTATCTGTACCTCTGGGCACCCATGAAGCCCGTAGCACCCCCAAAGCCTGGCCTGCCAAAGCCTATCAGGCCTGATAGGCGCCTATAGGCCCCGTGATTAGCATTGAGAACAGATCGCTTTAAAGGTATCTTAGCTCCCCCGCCTTTTTCACGTTCCCTATATTTATCTGATTCGTTTTTATCTTTCGGCTATTGCTCTTTAAGGAATCACACAACGAGTGATAAGCAAACATCTTAAGAATCTCTTGATGATTTACCTCCAAAGTCACCACCACAGTCAAATCTTACCATTTTTCCCTCCTATGTTGTTTTTCTACAATTAATTTAACTAATTGACCTACTCTCTCCAGTATTTTTTGCTAATAATCCAAATTGTTTTTGCATTTTAACGTTATTTAGTAATGAGGGAACATTTATTTTGAATTTTTGCCGAGGTGACCGCACAGCCGCTCGCCAGGAGCGGACTAGACTAGGCCTATACGGCATATAGGCGGGCCCGGCCAGGCCCCAGAGAATTTTCATAGGCCAGGCCCGGCTTTACCGAAGCCTGGCCGGCTTGGCCCGTTGGGAACACTGGGAATATAACACTTTTACTAGAGTTTCAAGGAAAATATCAGAGCCAGGCAAAGCGGTATTCCGTTTTTACTAGTGATAAAGCGATCGCATGAATTTGAGTAACGGAGCATCAATACAACAAGTAAATGACTATTTATCCGCACCCTTCCAACCCCAGTCTCTCAGCACAGAAAGATAGCCCCCCCAGCCCGAACCAAGAAAACTCCTTTTAAACATAAGCCGTGCTACCCAACCAATTCCCCAAATCTCATAAGCCAGCAAATTCCTTTTAGAGCCATAGGCACAAGCTTAATGCCGCGAGTGCAAGGGTGGTAGCGGTCGAATCATGATAGCTGGTTCGGAAGGCCAGCCCGAATTTTCATACTGCTTCATGATCCAGTTCCTCTTGATGCACCATCTATTCCCGCAGTTTCCTATATACTATCCAGTTCCGTCGCTGGTGTCGTTTCCTTAGTCTGATCTGCGTTCACCGACTAGCCGTCTGAGCTTCATCCGAGATTGGTGTCCCCTCCGTGATATCGATTTCCTCCGCCTCTGGGGTTTCAGCCAGAATCAGGATTCCGGTTAAGATTCCAGCCAGAATTAGGATCCCGGTTAGGATTCCAGAGAATATTAGGATTCCGGTCAGGATTCCAGCCAGCGGTAGGGGTTTGGAAGGGATCCGGGTCTTTTCTGGCATTACCATTTGGCCTGGTTTTAGGGGTTTGCATCGAATTGATGGTTGGCCCATTGCGACCTCGGCCGTCTCCCCTACCACTGGTATTAGGTGCTGAATTCCGCAAGACTTCATCCTCTGCATTTCTGGAACCGCCTTCTCTGCACCTACCCAGTCGGGTATAGTAGGTTCGCCGGTAAGCAATTCTTGACGCAGTCCCATCAAGAACGGAGGCGGGGGTTTGGTGTATTTTTTTCCGTCAGTGTTCCATCGGACCATTTTTCCCGGGGGTCGGTCGAAGGCTGTTCCCGTGATGCGGGTCTGCCGTTGGGGGATCGCCTGCGGGAGATCTGCCATTTAGCATCCAATTCTTGTTAGCAACACCTTTTATATAGGGGTTGAGTTTGGGATTAGGTGTGCTACTTTGGCCACGTGATTGTGGAACAGTGCGGATCTGTTTCCTTCTCAGCGTCTTGGCGCCCTTGCCGGCGGAATGAGCGATTAGGGAGCTCTGGGGCATCAATTCCGGTTTCAGGGACGCCATCTGGAAGATTGAGATCTCAGGGGAGACTATATCCAATTGTGTAATTACAGAGCCGTCAATTCTAGCATTCGGGATAGTAGCATGACCACCTCTTTGTGATCGCCCGTTCGCTCCTAAACCCACTCCTCCTAGGGTGCACCTTGTGTCGTCTTGCGTAATTGGGCTTCCTTCACCTCGTTTCTCCTTCGGTATACCATACATAGCGAATTGCTTTTCACCCCTCCTGCCCAGGAACCCTCATCCATGCTTTGTGCTCTCTGGTCTTGATCATTTCAGCTATCTTCACAGTCACTCTTAATCCCCGCCAACCACCCATGGCTTAGCGCACCAGCTGCAGTAGGGCGATCCTCAGGTCGTATTAGGAGCATGGACTTTAGTAATGAAATCCCGATATCGTCTGTTGGAGGTGATAATTCTTTTAGTTTATCTTCGGGGAAGGGACATTTCCCGAAGAAGTAACGGGACACTTGACCCTCTAAGGCGAACAACTTTGCCCCTGCAAGTAATTCGTATATCACACATCCGAGTGACCAAATGTCAACAGAATTAGTGTAGTTGGAGGTTTCGCTACTGGAGTCTAAGCCAAGAACCTCGGGAGCGCTATACAATTGAGTTAATACTGGGGTGTGAAGGGTTGTGGTTGATTGGGCCAGGATCCGCTTTGACACTCCGAAATCTCCGAGTTTGACCCATACAGGAAACATAGAAACCACAAAAATATTCTATGCATCTGTCAGTATTATGTGATGGGATGTGGTCTAGTAAGATATTTGGTGCTAGTGATCATACCGCAGGCTTTATATCCCGATGAGCTATCCCCTGTTGATGCATTACTTTGAGACCCTCGAGTATCTGCTTTGAAATGTTTCGAACAGTTTCTTGTAGTAGTGGAGTACCGGTATGCTTGGTGAGGTCGCCTTCCTCAAGATATTCCATCGCAATATACAGTGTCTCGGGCTCCTCGAACCATCCTAGGAACTGCACGAATAGCGACGGACGCTAAACAGCCGAGCATTAGACAACAAAAAAGTCGCCGAGGGGGAGCAAGCCAAGGCGAAACGCCTGGAGAATGAGAGCACCAACCTTTGCTAATATGGCCATCACCAGGAGCTCCCTAGAATAATCGAGTCTGAGTGGTGGCCTCTTATCAATCATCTTTACCGCGCGATACCGGCCCGTAGTTTTCTGAATCTGCTTATGGACGACACCGAAACCTGCTTTTCCGAGTTCTCCGCAATTACTCCAATCCTCCTTCACTGTCTTATTCCTCTTTCTCACTTCCCCTAAATATCTTGTGTGCCTGACGTGGTCCTGAAAGAATTCGGTTTCGAGTTGATACCACATAATTAAGTCAGATTGAGTATTGTCCATATCCCGGATCTGGGGCTCTTTGAACCAAGAACCCATTCTGGAACAGATAAGAAATTGGAATTGTAAGGCTAGAATGACTTCGGCTAGTGACAAGATGGAGGTGGAGATTTGTGAATTGGACGAAGAGTCGCGAATTTAGAGGAAAATACGGCAGCTCACTCCATCCCCATACCAACAGTTAAAGCGCTACAGTTTCCTGGTTGGGGGGGGGGGGGGGTGGTTGCAACTAGGTTACTAATGGAGAAAGTAGGTGCACTTGCCAAAGGTTTCCCGGAAATGTGGATTCCCCCACCTAACCTAGCGCCGAGCCGATTTGAAACTCGGTGTAACTTAATGGTGCATCTAAAAAGGGACACCGGGCTGAAAAAAAGTGTTCCATTTGATTGGCTTGTTGCTTGGATTACTAAGATTCGGCCAATTAGGAGCCAACTGTGTATTTGGGGCCGATTGTCCGGCGTTATTTGGGTGGTGCGGTAGTTGGGTTGTATGGGGGGGTACCCGGGTATCAAGGGTAAGTCTGTCGAACCCCTCTGGTTGGCCGGGTTGCCTCTCGGGGGACGGTATTCCCACTAGCCACTTGGGGAGAGTTCGGCAGACTTCTCTCTCTCACCAAAAATTAGTGTGGATTGGCCTTTCAGCCGCAGAAAAAAAACAAAGCGGTTACACACATAGTAATTTCAACCAATGAGCCACACTTCGACAGACTTACTCCGTATGCTCACACCCTAGCACACACCATACCGGTATTTGAGTGTTCTGGATCTTTCCCCCCGGGAGGGCCGCCAAGCTCTTGGCGCAGGTGCTGAAGCAAAGACCATTCTCTAAGTGGGCAAGAGAAGGATCTCAAGCCAACCCGAGGAAGATCAGGTTCAGGCTCTCCCTTTATACCCAGTACTGTACATGCTGCTAAGGGCCACTTCGCTAGTGGGATATTAGTAAACATCGTAAGATTCGTGTTGTAAGTTCCCGAGCCCGTCAAACTCTTTCCACTATCCAAAAAACCCCTAAGATTGCTCCTTTCTACCATTCTACTGAAAAAATCTTCACCGGTTAAATTTGAGCCCGTCTCACTGATGCTCAACCAGTTACCCATCCCTTAGAGTTGTACGATTGTACCTTCACTGAGCAGCCGAACAACATATGGGCGGCTCTCAGACCTCCCCCCCTCACAATCCCACAAACGTTTTACCCTCCCTGCTAGACTCATACAGCAATGAACTACTTATACAACGGCAAATTGTTTTCCACACAAAACACATTTCCTCTGCAAAGCATGGCCCAGGGACTTTCACCAAAAAACAAAACAATATGGATCCGATTTTTATTGAAATATTTGGAGTTTTTATGGAGCCGAAGTATTGCTATTTCCTTCGTTGGTGGTGAAACGTTGTGTTTTGCTAGCATGAAAAAAAAATTGATAGAATTTAACTGCGCCTAAGATTGGCTGGCAGGGGATAGGGTTTTTCGTGACATATGGTGGGGTAGTGGAAGAATTCTCGGAATTCCTATCATCAGGGGGGATACCCCCGTCAGCCCGCCATTCAGGCGCTAGCCTGCTTTGCCAAAGTGTTAGGGAATCTTGGCACGTCAGGCGAAGTAAACGCTGAGGACTTTCAAATCCTTTCGCAAAGCACAAGTAACCGTGCCAAGGTTCCCGCCACTTCGAAAGACGCTACGCGACCTTCGAAGAAGCCGGCACTCCCTAAGAGTGCCTCACGGCTCAACGCAAGTAACAGCTCAATGCAAGTTTCAATTTGCACGCAAATTTAAGAATTTCAAACCGCCACCAAACACTCTGTGATGCCTTAAGTGTCCTTTTGGCTTTCTCACAAATTGTTTTAAGCCCTTGTAAATAAGCCTCGCATTTTTTTTCCTCTCTTTTATCTCTCTTTACAGCAGATTCGGCTCAAAGTCACTTTCACACTTAATTCACACCAAAGTCCCACCAAGCGAAAAAAGTGGAAGACTTATTGGCAAATAATTAAAACAATTTGTGAGAAAGCCAAAAGGACATTTAAGGCATCACAGAATGTTTGGTTGTGGTTTGAAATTCTTAAATTCACACAAATTGAAACTTGCGTTGAGCTGTTACTTGCGTTGAGCCGTGAGGCACTCTTAGGGAGTGCCGGCTTCTTCGAAGGTCGCGTAGCGTCTTTCGAAGTGGCGGGAACCTTGGCACGGTTATTCAGTGCCATCGGTTGCTCATAGGGTAGGTACAAGTACGATACTAGCGTAGTCAAATTGCGAGCACAACGGGTGGGTAAGAAACATGAATTGGTCAAGCAGGGTAACAAAAGAATACCTGCTGCTGATCCCTGATGGCCATCCGCCTGCTTTTGTCGTTCCCGGTTTAAGGCTGTGAGGCTCGAGGTTCTCAACCTTGCCCATCCACAGGTGGGGGCCGAAACGAAATGCGGCTCAACTGCCAGCTTGTTTGAGTACTCGTAGATAGTAGCCCTTGGGGACACGGCTTTCACAAATATTTCCCACAAAGCTTTGTTTTCAAGACTTTTAGCACTTATTTAAAGGAGATTACCATCAAGAAGTGCCACTTTGTGCAAGATCTTAAGCCACACTTTGTTTTTATTTTGACCTTCACACGAGAGAACGAGTTTTACCATTGTGATAAGTACTGTACAAAACAATCCACCTTCAGCAACTGGGCTCATGAAATATTGACTTTGTGAAAAGATAACAAGCGTTCAAAAACCCCCCACCCCCTTTTTACCAGTGATAAAGCCATCGCATGAATTTATCCGACAAACATTGAACACACTTAACCAATATCTACTTGTCCGGAACCTTTCCCACTCTGGTCCCTCGGGATAGAAATATAACTTCCTCCGCCGAAATATAGACATCAGTTCTGGACATATAATGGGGGTTGTGCTATCAAGACCAAGGCTCCGGGGTCTAGTACCGTAGCCGAGCTCTGGATGCGGGGGTGATAGTAGAGGAATCATAAGTAATCATATGGAAACTAAGCCCAAATTTTCATACCAGTTGGCAATTCTATCTTTCCTGATACGCAATTGACCCCTCCGGTTTTCTATATACCCTCCGGTTCTACCGCTAGTATCGTTTCCTTAGTCTGATCTGTGTTCGGCTGCTGAGGCCTTGTTTAGTACAGGAAGACTAGACTAGCATTGCCGTCTATACCCAACCTCAAGGGAGGATGCAATGCCCCGGGGATGCATCCAATTCCATGAAACAAAGATTTGGTATGTTCGCATCCCTAGGGCACTTGAGATACCGGTATGATAAGATATTTAGATTGCGTAACGAATAGAAAACGTCTGATGGAGCTGGCACTTCTTTGTCCCTCATCAATTTTTGCTAAGGCGTCCCCTAGTTGCATCTATTATACCTTAGCGTTATATACTCTAGTCTCCGGATTGTGTTAAGAGCCACCGGCGATCACTCCGTGCCGAAGTATATTTCATTTATACTTTTCCTATCCTGTTGCCTGTTGCTCGTTAGTTATTAGTTCCCTTTGTCACTCATTATCAATCAAAGAGGAGGAACGAGTATACCTGGTTGATATACTATATATGAGGATTCGCATACGTAGCCGGAAGTATTGCCGCGGGTGAGTAAGTTGTTCGAGTTGACGGATGTGGACATGCAGGAAGCATACAGAATGTCTTTGATGATTTCATTTGTTCAGAAGTTGAAAGGATTGACAGAGATGAATTGTGGGCTTGTCTTTCCTTTATCGTTATGCTGGAAGGTGGAGCAATGCATGGAGCGAAATAGATGAGTGTGGGAAACGATAGAATAGTCGTGATTTTTTCCTTACACTCTATATATTCTTATGTTTTTTCTAGTTAGTTTACGATAGAGTAAGAGAGCGAACGAAGCTTCTGATTTACCTTCCCTTGAGTTAAGTCCCACTCTAGTTCTTGTGTTGACGTGTTTGACTGTTGTGCCTTTAGTCTTCCGCCCACGATAGCCCTTTTTATTAGAGAAGTTGGGGGAAATTTTTGTATTACCTATATAAACCTTCTGTTCAGCCAGAGAGAGAAAGACAAGCAAGTAGGATATGAATACAAGAGAATATACAGACGTTCCCTCCTTGACTTTACTCTTTCATTTTCTCGCTTCCTCTCACTTTCTCACATGCCTGTCCCTCCTCAATCGGCACCTTATAACAAAATATTGAATATGCTCTAGTTTTGGTGGTGACGCACCAAAAAAAGACACATCTCCAATCCAGCCACTTGAGTATAGACGGCATCAACTATACAAAAGTGGGGTCCACAGTAAGGAAAGCTTGGGCTTTAGAGCCAGATCTTGGGAAACACAGCTGTATCTCATTAGCTGGCAATCACTTGTGTCTCTGATGTAACTCTCATCGGTGGTTGACTAAGAAAACTGGGCAAAAATATAATAGGGTAAAAGGATATTAGGATTAGATAAAGGTGATTATGTTTTCAGCATAGTCCAGTATTGAAATCCTAATCTCTAATCTACAAAGAAAAGTCTACACCAAGTCCTTGCCAACCAAATTCAACAAGACCCCAAGCCTAGACTTAAGACACAGCCCCGATCTTAAGTCCCGATACACGGTTACTAAACAGGTCTAACCGTTTGTGTTCCGTTTGAGACTTCGATTTCCCCTCATGCGGGCATTGCAGTCAGTATTGCGATTCCGGCGGGGGCTGAGTCCAGTATAGGGATTGAGGCTAGGATTTGGGCTGACATCAGGATTCCCGCTAGGCTTCCAGCTGGTGTGAGGGGTTTTCCCGGCATTCGGATCCCGTCCCGCCTTAGAGTATGGCCTAGTGTTTTGATTTTGTATTGAATTGGTGGTTGTGCGGTTTTGGCTTCTGCCGGCTCCTCTACCGCGCGTATTCGGCTTCGTCCTCTGAATTTTGCGAACAGTGTTATCCAGAGCTGCGCCGTCGGGTAGGGTAGGTTCGCCCGTAGGCAGTTCTTGATGTAGTATTTTCGGTGGTGGGGGAGCGGGCTTTCTGCATTTTCTTTCACGTATGTTCCATTTGCCCATTTGTCTCCCGGGTGGATTGAAAACTATTTCTACGGTAAGGGTCTGGCGTTGGGGGCCCGATTGAGGGAGGTCTAGGATTCAGCACCCAATTGTCGTTAGCAACACGTTTTGTGAGTAGGCTGAGTTTGGTATTCGGGGCACTACTTAGGGAGCATGTTTGTGGAGCATTGACAATATTTTTGTTTCCTCTTAGGACGTTGGAGCCCTTCGCATCAGTTGCCTGGGGGTTGCCAGGAATCAATTTCAATTTCCGGGGGCCAGTCTCGAGCCCGGAGCACTCAGCGGGCGCTGCATCCGACGGTGGTAGTGCCGCCACGGAAGCGTCAATTAGAATTTTCCGGGTAGCAGGACCACCGCACCTTTGGGATCCCTTGCCCGATCTCAAAGCCACGCCTGCTGGGACGCGCCTTGTGTTGGCCCCCGAAATTTGGTTTCTTTCGCTTCTCCTTTTCTTCGGTCTGCCATGTGTAGCTAGTCTGTTTTCACGCTTCCTGACGGGCATGCTCCGATATCCACTTTGGAATGTCTCTGCTCCATCATCTCCACTATGGTCATTGTCGTTCTTAAGGCCCGCTAACCAGGCATGGCCCAGTGCCTCTGCCACGGTCGGGCGATCCTCAGGTTGTATTGCGAGCATGGCCTTTAGTAGCGAAATTCCGGTATCGTCTGTCGGGGGTGATAGTCCCCTTAGCCTCTCTTCCGGAAAAGGCCGTTTCCCGTAGAAGTAACCGGATAATTGAAATCCCGAGACAAATAACTTTGTCCCTACAAGTAATTCATATATCACACATCCGAACGACCAAATGTCGACAGAATTTGTATAGTCGGAGGTCTCGCTATTAGAGTCCAACCCTAGAACCTCGGGAGCGCTGTACAATGGAGTTGATACCTGGGTATGAAGGGTTGTGGTAGCTTGAGCCAGGATCCGCTTTGACACTCCGAAATCCCCTAGTTTGACCCACACGGGAGACATAGAAACTACAAAAATATTCTATGAGTTTTATCAGTTTTCTGCGATGCGATACCGTCAAGCAAGGTGTTTGGTGGTGGGAATCATACTGCAGGTTTTATATCCCGATGAGCTATCCCCTGTTGATGCATTACTTTGAGACCCTCGAGGATCTGCTTTGAAATATTTTGAACGGTTTCTTGTAGTAGTGGTGCACCAATATGCTTGGTAAGATCGCCTTCCGCAAGATATTCCATTGCAATATATAGAGCCTCGGGCTCCTCGAACCATCCCAAAAACTCCACAAATAACGACGGCCGCTAATAAAATTGACCATTAGACCATAACAAGAAAATCCGGTAGTGGTGGTAAAATGGGGAAAATCCCCTCGGGAGTGAGAACACAAACCTTCGCTAATATGGCCATCACAAGTAGCTCCCTATAATAATCTATCTTAAGAGGATGCCTCTTATCGATCGTCTTTATCGCACGATAGTGGCCGGTGGTTTTCTCGATCTGCTTATGGACAACACCGAACCCTCCTCTCCCGAGCTCCCCACAATTGCTCCAATCCTCCTCCACTTTCTCGTCCCTATTTTTGGCTTTCCCCACATATCTTGTGTGTCTGAAATGATCCTGAAACGATTCGGTTTCGAGTTTATACCATTCAACCAAATCTGATTGACCATTGTCCATGGCTCGGATTTGGGGCTCTTTGAATCTAGGGATCGCTTTGAGTGAGTTGATAAAATGGAGATGTAGGGTTGGAATGGCTACGGGTAGCAAGAGGATAGAGGAGGGGATTCCTAGATACAGCGGAGAGTTTCAAATTTAGAGAAAAAATATACTCAGTAAACTTATCTCTTTCCTAGCGGAGGGTTGCTGATTGCCCTGATATATAAAGTATGTAACCGCTTTTGAAGTGGTGCTGTGAAATCTAGCATGATTGGTGTGGTGTTGATGTTGTAAGTGCAATTCTGGCGCATTCCTAAAGCACCAGGGGGATTGGGAAGATAGGTTGAAAATGGATAGGAAACGTGAAAGAGTTGTTCGTATTGGCTCTTGGGTCACTGAGCTAGCAAGGATTGGATCTTCGGGGTATCGTAGCCTACTCATGTTACCGAGTGCTGAGTCGGTCACGTGACCGGCTCAACACTCGGCATTATGAGTATCATACGATCCAGTAGACTCCTCCCATCCTCATATTGCTTAGGGCGGCGAGTTGCAATCAGGTTTCCTCAACCACCACAACCCATTCTACCAATAAAAGATAGGTGAAGAATGAGTTCTAGTTCAATGCAATCAGAAAATATCAAAGACCTCCAACTTAACAAGCGGTATAATAGAGATATGTGAAGATAAGAAGAAGAAACCTCATCCGCAGAGGTTTCTGTCTCCCTTGTTTTTAATAGCAAGTTCGAACATATCCAGAGAGCCAAACGATGCTGATTAATTAAATCAATCAGTATTTTTTGTCACTCTCGTAGTAAAGCTCTTTCAACCTCATTCCTAGTAGCTTAACTTTGGCTTGCACCTCGCAACTGAATTTCTCATGAGGGAGAGCGTATCATACTATCGATCCCAACTACTACTCGAGCGTAGATTAAAGATTCGGAAGGAATGACCTTGATATCTATGTTGCAACCATGCATTTTGTTTGTTACATCTTCCGAATCTCTAATTTGCCCCCCCAGTACAGCTATCGCAATTGTGATGTTCCGCTCCTGCCATGCTGCTTTAAAAGGCCCGATTTCATACGCTTATTGAATCAATTAATGACACGAGAAATCCCCATTAGTCAAACCTAATCCCACCCACCCTTATCCCTCTAGGTTACACTCGTTCCTGCACTTTCACTGTGCGTGAATGTGCCCGAGGAAATATCCCCTGGAGGAACCTTTTTTTTTTTCGATGCCGTTGGCTCGCGATTGATCTTCAGAGTTTCAGCCTCCCATACTCCTATTCGAGTAGTTATACACTCGGTTAGGGTCCTGCCAAGGTCTGGTGAGGGCGTTTATATTGCTCTATTTGGTACTTTACTGCTACCACAAGAAAAAAATTTATTTTTCACACAAATCGCATTTCCTTCGCCTCATATGCCCCTAAGACCCTCGAAAAAGAAAAAACAAAACACTAAATACACCTGGATCCGGCCTATATTCAAGAGAATATTTACATTTTTTAAGAATTTTTATGATGTATTGTTTTCTCAACCGCAGGTGGAACGTTTCCTTCAGTTGGCGCAGTGCTTGTGCGAAAAGCTTTAGCCTCTCCAGCACCTGTCCATCCCATCAATATCGTCTATACCCGAGTAGGTAGGGGATACGGTAGGAGCGACGAGTGCGGCCGATTGATACATTCGTCATGTGTTTCACCCGAGGACACTCCAACAAAACTCACCAAACTTTTCCCACAGGCATTAGAACCACGTGGTGCATATCTCCGCTGGTATGGCGCCAGAAGCCGTGGAGGGGAAGTGTGTAACCTCCCCACTTCGGTTTTTTTGATTGGCTGGGAGCTGTCAACGAGACCATTTTGCCACGACGGATTGAATATTTGCACACAAGCCACTGTACGGTAAGGGGGGTTACACACTTCCCATATATCGCTTCTTCCGCTATGCCAGATCATACCGTAAAGTCGGATTGGCGCTAGTGCGTGCCTGCCCAATCCCCTCTCAGTACCCGCTTAAAGTCTTAGCTCCATTGCAACTCACTACATGATACGGGTATCGGCCACTGTAGTAGTAGTATAATTGACAGTGTCGCTAAGGTGTCCAGTTTCCCTTGTCAGATCAAGTGAAGAAAACACAGCTGAAAGATTTCTCTTTGACCGTGGGCTGTGACAGATAGGGAGAAAAAACAAAATGTTACTAGGAGTGACAACACTAACGTCCAAGCTAGATTCTCGATTATTCCAGTTCTTCTGGTAAGGTTGGCCATCAAAGGGTAGAATTTGCCGTGATTGCTCTTACTAGTACTGGAGCTGATGTGACAACGCACAATTCCGGTTCGCATCTTATCATAAAAACGCTTCACTCATATTACAACTTCCGCCACACCTATTTAGGAATAAAATTTGCGATGAAGGCACTAGGCCAATGAAGAAAATCAAGCAGGCTAGACGATATAATGGCCGACGATACAACTGCGCAATACTGGCGAAATGGTGGAGCGGCTCGGAAACTCAACACCAAGATCAAAGCTACAATAAAGAGTTCGATCACTAGCACACGACTAGAAGGAAGGAAAACTTCTCTGCTCACGACTCCGACAACTTGATTGTCCACATCTCCGCCACATCTTGCCCACATAGATCTAACTAACTGACGGTAAAGACAGAAGTATATAAAACAACAACAGAGCCTTCCAGGCTCTTCTTCCATCCTTCCATAGATCGCGACAGCGATCTATTTCCTTGCATAGTTCCTTCTTCCATGCATGGCTCCTTTTCTTCTATGCAACAAATAATCATAACAAAGAAAACTCTTCAGACTCTATAGCCTACTTGCATCCGACTTCTCCCAAGCGCATATCCGGTGAACTTCTTTGTCTGAACGATAGGTGGATAGGATGCGTGCGTATCCGATAGGTTGTGTGCATACCCGATAGGTTATATGCATGCCCGATAGGTTGAGTATGTCGAGCAGCATCTTAGAAATCCAACAGCCAAAAGGCAACTCGAAGATTACTAGAGACGGAGCTAAGAAATTGCGATAAGATATTGATTTTATGGTCCATTGGCTGTCGATATTCGAACACCCCCTCGCCTAATCAGTGTTCCCGACGGTCTAGTCCGTCCTTCTTGGAGGCAGGACGGGAGGGACTATGGGCTATGGCCTGCCATTTCCCGGACAATCGGGCCCTAAGCCCGGCTGCCAAAGGCCCTGACGAAGTGTGGGCCCGGGCGTTCCGTACGATACGGTGAGCTCCGACAACTAGTCTCACGCCCTCACGCTCCGCCACTGTCATTTACACTATGCGACTTAAATCTACTTCTTACCGTTGCGCCCTGCTTTATCCATCACTCAGAATGCAGATTCAGGCTTAAGCTTACATAAATCAAGTTCCTCATATCTTCCTCCAAATGGGCCCTTCACCGTCCCGTAGGGGTAGGGATATGGTTACTAGCGAATGCTTCCCCAGATCGAGTGCGCCTAGGCTTGCCACCTATTGAGGCAGCAGATAAAACCCGAAGGTTCACCACGGAGCAGAAGGCAAATCCACAAATTCAAATTCCGGGATCCCTACCAGGCTCATTCATCCCACTCGTTTGGCCAGATTACGGAATAGATTTAGGTAGAGCTGAAATCATGAGGCATCACTCATACTGTCCCCTGCCATCCGAGGCTCTTGGAGGGTCATAACCTGGCCCCATTAGGGCCTAGAGCCGTTAAGAATACTAAGTCCAATACCATTGATGTGTGTCGACAAAGAATTGAAGAGGCTTAGAGGGCTTATATAGTGAAGCTTCCCTCGATCATACTTGAGTTATATCAATACACAACAGGTAATGCTTCCTATTATGCGAAGCATGTGCAAGAAGGGCAGACTGTGAGCATGAGTAGCATATGGTAATATGTAGTGCATAAGTGCTACACTAGAAAATTTAGCGTAGCGAAACTTAAGTTTACTAATGACAAATTCACCGAATGAATTCGACTAAGGGCTTTTGGATACACCTAGCCAATGCCAGTTATTCACATCACAAACGTGCCAATTCTAGTTTTTCGCAGTGTTCTCAACCGTCCAGTGGGTAGGACGGGGCGGGCTACGGCTCGCGGTCTAACTTTATTGGTAGTGTTAGGACTGACTGCGCACGGGAAGGTGAGAGCCGGTCGGACTGTAGGTTTTTACAAATGGCTATGCGAATAATGGCGATATGGTGGCGAGTGATCGTATGTGAAACGAAACGGATGCCAAGGCAGCACTCAAAGGGACAGATCGCACAACAACTAAAGAGGCGGGGTAAAATCT
>Ga0307507_10003979_pt1 | contig 27130 bp, 3 predicted proteins | sample 7_EM_MG_FD_207223 | JGI IMG/M metagenome (GOLD analysis project Ga0307507, IMG submission 207223) | Populus trichocarpa ectomycorrhiza microbial communities from riparian zone in the Pacific Northwest, United States - 7_EM | ecosystem: Host-associated > Plants > Roots > Unclassified | place...
CTTAAAGAAGACAAGCTAGTAAAGGCAAATCTTATAGCAAAGCTAAAGGAAAAGCTTAGTTTAATAATACTATTACTCTTTAATAGATGCATCCTCTCCCTAAATAAGGATTCTATTGCTCTACGCCAAAAGGGTTAAGGCAAGAAGATTAATATTATTAACGCTAATTCTCTAAAGCAAGGATATATGGAGCAACGCGCTTGCGGAGCTTATATTGCTTCTATCTATTAACCTAAGGCTTTATTTAATCTCTCTGTTGCCGCTTAACACTAGGAACTAACTAAGGATAATATTCTTACCCTAAATAAACGCCTTTCCTGGTAAATAAACTATCTTAACTAAGGCCTATATTATGTGCCTATTAATCTTCCTACTGCTAAGCTCTTTGTATTTATTAATAGATCGTTTGTAAATAATAAAGATTTTAGCTCCTAGCTAGGATATAAAATTATTATTACAAATAAGTTTACTAGAGAGAATAACTTTATAATCTATAGCAACCTTATCCATTGGAGCTTAATTAAGAGCAAGCGTGTTACCTAAAGTGTTTTAGCGTCAGAGATATATAGAATGGTTAGCGGAGTTGATATAGCAATTGCAATTAGAACTACCCTAAAGATAATTATAGATTGACTTAAACTTCCCGTTATCCCTATAATTATATACACCAACTTATATTCCCTCTATAAGTGTTTAGTTAAGCTCGGTACTATAAAGGAGAAGCACCTCATAATTAATATTATAGCACTTTAGCAATCCTATAAGCATTAAAAACTCTTTAAGATTTAATGGATTAATGGCCAAGATAACCTAGTAGATATAATAACGAAGGCGAACCCAAACAAGGCACTAGAGACGTTTGTTAACACAAATACTCTACGTATACAAGTTAAAGGTTGGGTTAAAAGGGAGTCCCTAGAAATTTCTTAGTTACGTAAGGTCTTAAGATATCCAGGAACTTTAACTGGCGGTTAAAGTTATCTAATTAGTTAGATTCTCTTGCTAAGACTTTTTAGAGTATAACATTCTGTAGACCCTAACTCAACCTAGCTAATTAGGATTTTTTATCCCTGGGATAGAAAATCGCTATTGGCTCGCTTACTACTAGCGCCTTAGTGGCCCTCTAAACAAGATATCTACCTACAACTCCTAAGTAAGAAAGCACCACGTGCTAAGAGGCAAATTTTGGAACAGTAAGACTTATATTACAATAGTAATAGTAAGTAAGGAGGATTGATATTTGCTACGCTAGTCAAGCGGTATATATATATGTAGATAGCAACTATAAAAGAAGAGTTGCTAGTGTTAGGAATAAAGGCAAGTAGTCACCATATAAGGCAAATTGCCATTATGGGTGGCAAGTTGCCGTTATGTACGGCAAGTTGCCGTTACGTGTCGCCGCGGCAGTAGCGTGGCGAGGAGCCTTAAGCTCCTCGCCCTCCCCAACATATACAAGAACAGAACAATCATCATACTATCTACGAACCGTAGCTACGTGATATCACCTTGTGTAACCAACAATAATAGTTCCGTTAACTACTTTATTTAATTAATAAAGTTATATATATTAATTAACTAGATCTGTTTAATTATAGGTCCTATTATATTAATTTTAAGTTATAGTCTAAATTTAAGTTAAGGGTCTTATTTATAAGTTGCGTAAAATGGCGTTATACCTATTAATATGTTTATTATATTATTCGCAGTAAACTTAGCTAAAGGCAGCCATTTTCGTAGTTGTCTTATAGGTAGGAGCAGTATATTTATAGGTATTATTCTATAATTGTGTTTATAAGTTTAGTTTAACTATTTATCTCTAGATAAAATGCAGTTAAGAGTTATATTTAAATGCTTAATTATTTATATAGAGCTTTCTAGAAGTCTAAAATAAACTAGCTTCTATAGTTAGATACTATTAAGTTAAGAAGTCCGTATAGCTTAAAGACGTGCTTAATAAAATATTTAGCCACTAATATCGCGTTAATTAAGTCTATGGGTATTATATATTGCATTTTTATAAGACGGTTAATAACTATTATAATATTTATAAACCTATTACTGCTAGGCAAGTTAACTACAAAGTTAATTAAGATATTATACTATCTTTATATTGGAATTAGTAGCGGTTAAAGTACTCCCTGCTTCTTTATATAAGAGGTCTTTCTATATATATACATCCTGCATACTTAAACGTATTTTTGTATATAGTTATACATTATAGGCTAGTAGTATACTTATTAAATAATCTTATAGGTCTTTATATAGCCAGGGTGCCCTACTATAGGGGAGTTATATATAAAATTAAGTATTTTAAATTATAAAGGTTCGGAATTCAGAACTACTATCTTCTATTAATAGTATAATCAATTATTTTAAATTTCATATTTAGCGAGTGTAATATCCTTATTCTGTCATTTTTCTATTTAAATTGCTTTTATTATATCTACTATCTATATATTATTCTTATATTCGTATTCTATTAGCTTATTAATTTATATTTCCTACTTATTAACTTCTAATTTATTTCTGTTAAGTTCTATATCTAGAAATATAGGATATAGTTTTTTAAAACGTTTAGGGGGTAATAAGATCTATAATTAATTTGTAATCTATTTATCTAAAGCGTTTATAGGTAGGTCTTATAATTATTATATTAATACATTAGGCTTCTAATTAAGTTTACTTAGTTAGTATATAATCTTAAAGTTAAATTATAAGAGGCATTTAGCCTAATAAATTTAACGCTGTGTTAATTGCTTTATAGTTATAAAGTACTATAGGTTTTTATAGTCTGTTAACACGCATATTAAAAATAACAATCCTTTAACCTTAGGACGCTATTATTTAAAGTATCTAACAATTATAAGTAGTTCTTTATTATATATCTTATAATTTAATTTAGCAGGAGCAAGTTTCTAAGAGAGAAAGGCTACTAGATATAACTTGCCGTTCTTATTATATTGCAATAATACTCCCCCTAGGGCATAATTAGACAAGTCTGTTTTAATAATACATTTAAGGTTAGGGTTAAAATAGGTAAGAATTAGAGTAGTTATAAAGCAATATTTTAAGTTATTAAAAGCTTATTTGCATTTAACGGTCTATTTGATTTTTATATTTTTCTTTATTAGGGTTACTAATAGTTAAATAATTTCTAAGAAGTAGTTAATAAATTAATAATAGAAGTTTATAAATTCTAGAAATCCTTAAATGTCTTATATATTACTAGGGCTTCCTTAGTTTATAATTATAGCAGCTTTCTTAGGGTCTATTTTAATTCCATTGCGGGATATAATTAAGCTTAAGTATATAACCTTAAAGGCGAGTGTTAGGCGCCCCCTAAGGACTCTACAGTAGTAGAGTTAAGTCTGCGATACTAGCGCGTCCGTAGGCTTGTTACGGCAGCAGTGGTTCCTAAGGAGGTCAAAAAGGAAGGTAGTAGAGCACCACAGGTAACTTATAGGCGCTAAGTAGGCGAGTCCCAAAAGGCGGGGAGATAGATCACGGGGTTTTCTTAAATAGAGTTTTCTCCCTATATATAAATAAGGAGTAGTCCGCGTGGGCCCAATAGGGATCCAAATCGGACGTTAAGTAATGAATAATTATTTATATAACCTTAAACGCGTAAAACTTGCATTTCTTAATATTATATTATAAGCCCGCATCTTATAGGCGTTTAAGGACTATTTTAATATATTTCTAATATTTAGAGAGCGAAGATAAGTAGATTAAGATATTATTAATATATATGGTAATAAATATATTAAGAAATTTACGAAGTGTATTATTAATATATTACTAAAACGTACTAGGACTGTTTTTTATACTAAACGGCATTATTAGGTATTTAAAGAGTCCCTATTATATATAAAAAGCTATATATTTCTTATCTCCTTTATATATATGGATTTTATTAAAGGTAGTAACTATATTAAGCTTTATAAAGTACTATGCCTTTACTAAACAGTTAAGCGTCTCTTAAATTAGGGGAATTAGATATTAGTTTTAAATTATAATTATATTTAGAGCTTAATAATTATTATTATTCATTACTTAACGTCCGATTCGGATCCCTGTTGGGCCCACGCGGACTACTCCTTATATATATATAGGGAGAAAACTCTATTTAAGAAAACCCCGTGATCCATCTCCCCGCCTTTTAGGGCTTGCTTATAAGTCGCCTACGAGTTACCAGTAGTGCTCTACTACCTTACTTTTTAACCTTCTTGGGAACCACTGCTGCCGTAACAAACCTACGGACGCGCTAGTATTACACACTATACTCTACTTCTATAGAGTTATTAGGGGGCGCCTATTACTTACCCCTTTACCTTCTATTGCTATTTCCTTTGTAACCCAGAACTGGTCTAGTATATTTTAGTTAATAAGCCACCGGGTAGCCGCCTTAAGGCCTTTCTATATTAAGAGCAGTGTATTATAGTTTTCTGTACTAGCTGCTAAGAGCATTACTTCTTAGCTAGTGCGTAAGGGGCATAACAGTATTACGTATTTTGGTGTCTGTCTTGGCTAGCTATATTTGCACCTTAGGCTACCTACTAGGACACCTACTCAGTAAAGCTAATCTTTTAGTCCTATTATTCCTGTCCTTAAGAGTGTTGCTATTATATTTTCTGCCTTTGTTAGGCCCTCTTGGAGCCCTTAGGTATTTACCCCCCATAGCGTTACCCATACTATAGCTTAGGTTCCCCTTACCTAAGTCTACCTCTATACCTTTAACTCCTATTTGTCTCTCCAGCGTCAGTCTAACCAGTATTATATTGCGGTAGATGGTTTTCCAGTACTCTTTTATGCTCTACTTTGGCTCCTTTCTTTCCCTTACTATTATCTTTGCTGGCCTCTTACACGTCTCCCTTCCTTCTCTATATAGGCCTGGGCCCTAGCGCCGCACTATTCTTTTTCTACTTTCTTTACCTGTTTTCCTAATATATCTTCCCTACTTTAGGTTTGTTGGTTCCTTCTCCTATAGGGCACCCTAGGGTCCCTCTATAGTTTATTTAGGCGTGTCTTAATATACTTTATAATATTAAAGTTGCGTTCCTTTTATACCCTTTGCATTACATCGGCTTCAATATATAGTTATAGGGGGGAAATATTGGCTTCCTTCTTAAGCAGTGCTGTAGCCGTTTGCTTATACCCGCCTATTATACTCTTAAGGTAGGCTGTTTAGACCTTTTAAAGTGGTTTAAGGAGTAATTTAGGGGGGCCTTTCTTGGTTTCTCTAGTGGCCCAAATGCTAGATCTATACGTTATAGTTAGCCAGACAACTGCTATATATAGTAGGCGTAACCTCTAAAAGCATAGACCCTATATAGAATTAACAATCCTAGATATGGCGATATACTGTGCTTAGCCCTTACGGGCCGCTTGCGCCGCATATACGCTCCACTAAAGCTTACTATTTACCCACACTTTTAATACCTTTAGGCCTTAAACCGGTTAACCCCCAAAGCCTTAGATATAGATTGTATGCTAAAGATCTACAGATTAGTTACGTTTTCTTATAAAATGGATTAGCTAGTATTTCTCTAGTAAGAATTAGACTCTATATTATCTTACCTATTCTATATAGGTGTTGTGGGCTTTCTCTAGTGTCCTATAGTTCTCTACGGCTGTTGGCCCATATATAATTAGGTTTATATTATTAACAAAGCCTATCCCCTAGGTCGCCCCTTCCTTAAAGGTATTAAGCAGGTTGCTTACAAAGAAGAGGAAGAGTATAGGCGATAGAGGTAATCCTTATAGTATTCCTATTATAACTATAATAGGGGGGCTCTGGTATCCGCTAAAGACTAGTAATATTTCTTTCTAGCCTATAAATCCTTAAATAAATTAAATGATCTATTCTGGGAAGCCCTTTGCCCTAAGGATATATAGGAGACGCTTATAGGGTATATTATCATAGGCGCCGCTAATATCTAGGCTAGGCATTAATACTATAAAGTCCTTTCGCATAGCCCATGCAGTTTTAATAGTAGTAGCGAGTAGTGTAAGTGCTAATAGCGTTAAGCAATTCTTTCTTGCCCCCATTTGGCTTTATGGTAGTAGGGCGTATTCCTCTGCCGTGTCTACTATATAGTCCGCTATAACCTTTTCTAAGATCTTGCTTAGGGTGTTTTCTAAGGCAATAGGGCGGTAGCTTCCTAGGATTAAGTAGTCTACTTTACCTTCTTTTTATAAGACAACTATTGTTATGGATCTTCTAAGTTATAAATAGTAGCCTATTATAAAGTATGCTCTAGCTATATCTACAAGCTAAGGTGCTATAAGTGGTCCATAGATCTTTAGGGCTTTATTTAAAATCCCATCTGGTCCTAGTGCTATATTATTTAAGAGGCGGCTAATAGTTCTAGCCATTTCTTTAGTTATTATATCGCTGTTAACCCTTAGGCGAGTCACTAGTGTTTTACTAGTAATGTTACTAAGGTCTGCTAGAGCTAGTTAAGGGAAAAATCTTTCTATAAGAATCTTTACCTTTTTATTATTATTGCTTATAGCCTGTGGTTTGCCTGCTCTTTATAGGGGTAGTAGGTATAGATCTTCTACTAGGCGTCCCACCTTTTTCTTTACCCATTTCGCTATAGTCTAAAGGCCCTTATTATAGGGGAGACTTAGGTTAGTAGTATGTTCGTTTATAAACCGTCTCTAGTTATTCCTTACTTTTTTTCTTAGGGTATTCTTTAGCTGGTTTCTTATGTCTTTATATTATCTCTTATCCTTAGAATTATGGCTACTTATATATTTCCTCCTTACTTGTCGTTGGCCGGCTATAAGGGCCGCGTACTATACGGACTATACGTGTTACGCGTAGGGGCCCGGTTTTAAAACTGGGTAGTTCTCTTCTAGCCCACTTTTAATTGCTGCCTAGATCCTTTCTAGTCTTTAATTAATTTCCTTAGGGGTAGCTAATAAGCCTTGCTTATTTAGTATTAGGTGGATTTCTTCTAGGTCTTAGAGTTATTGTTTAATTATATTAAGGAAGCTATCTATGTTAAGCTTTCTTATTGCGTATCTTTTGCTATTTAGTTGCGCCTTAATGTCTAGATCTAGTTATATCTAGATAGGGATATGGTCTAAGGTAAGTGCCTATTCTTCTTTAGGGGAGCACCTTTTAAGTCTCTGGTATAGGTTTTTGTCTATAATTATAAGGTTAATTATACTTTTGGCGGTGCCCCATTGCTATATAATTGCACCTGGGGGGGTAGCTAGCTTAAGGCCCCTATTATCTATAGCTCTTAGTAGGCACTCTGCCTATTAATCGGCAGTAATATGGATGCCCCCCCACTATAGGTGGTGGAGGTTTATGTCTCCTAGTAGGATAGACTCCGCGTGTTTAGTTTCTAGCAAGCTTATTATAAATATAATGTTCTCTGTCTATGCTACCCCTTTAACCCTAGGGTTATAGACATTAATAATTTGTACTAGTCCCCTATATGTCTAAATAGTTATAACTGTAATATCTAGGTTAACTGCCTGCTATAACTATAAGGCAAGGCTGATATTTTTGCTAATTATAAAGCATATATATATAGCTGCTTTTGGTTTATATAGGAGCTAAAATCCTTAGGGGCAGTATGTTAATTATATATAGGTATTATAATACGGCTCTTATATAGCAAGAATATAGTGTTTCTCTAGGTCTAGACTGTCTAGTAGGGGCCTTACTAGACGGTGGTTCGTATTGCCGTAGTTATACTATATAATGGTCAAGTGGCGGACCCCTAGCGGGGGTCCTTCGCCTTTCCTTTACTCCTTACTTCTTCCGTTTCTACTTTCTTTAAAATATTTAGAACTTCTATCTCCTATATTTACTCCCTGGCCACTACTTATTTTATATAGAGCTTTTTATTCCTATATCTTGTGTTCCTACTAGCCTTTCTAAATCTAAGTTTGTTATTACCTCTAGTTCTTCCCCCGTTTTTGCTAGTTGGCTATATGCCCCTTATAAGCTAGCTGCGTGTATTATATTTGCCGCGTTAAATCTAATTCTTAATTGTCCCGGCCTTAAACTTGCTATAGCTATCTATAGGGGTCTTCCTACTGGGCGTTCTCTCCCTTATGTCCTATATGTCCCTTATGTCCCTATTCAGTCTGGTGATATTACGCGGCGTTGCTTTTGGCCCATTAAGGCTTAGGATGGCTAGCTTAGCCCCCTAGTATTAAAGGTAGGAAACGCTAGGAAGATACCTATATCCCCCTAGCTTATTACCTGTTACTTCTATTTATATAACCTAGCGTGCAGTTATTCCTGTAGCTATTAAGCCCTTTCCTTCCGTCTCCTATATTTAATGCAGTCTTCTCTCTCCCACGCCTTATATATACTTTGGTAATAGTTTACGCATTTTATTTAGTTTTAATTTGTATATTGTCTTGTATTATGGGGGCCTGCACAGTAGCCGCAGCATACCTGTGCTGCGTATATGGATTGGGTATGTCCCCATTATACGCAGCAATAATATCGTTCCAGGCGTAGTCTATAGTTATAGAGCCTTATGTTATATATAAGGCCATTTATAATTATTCCTTTTTGGATAAGGAGTTTTTGCATTCCTAGTATATATACACTAATAATAAGGGAGCTATGCATTTATTTATTATTTCCCTAGTAAGTCTCTAGCGCCCCTTATATCCTCTTATTATTCTTATTATATGCTTAGTTTGTATTTTCCTGTTAAAGCTACTAGATTTAGGTAATTATAAATCCTAGTATAAGGTGTTCCGTTTATTTTACTATCTCCTATATAGTTGCTGTATTATCCGCCTGGCGTCCCCTTTCTACCCTAAGGCTTATAGGAACCGACAGGACTTTAACTAGGTAATCTTTATAAAGCACTTTTATGCTAATATGCTCTCCTAGCCTGTCCCCTACCCTTACGGCCTGTTCCTTTGCCTATTAGTTCTTTAGGGTGACTCTAATGTCTCTACTCCTAAGGTGTTAGACTGCGACGGCGTTATAGACCTCCTTGCGAATCTTTATAAGAACTTTTGTTTCTGATTGTCCCTTAAGTTCCTCTACCTTTTCTATATTTAGTTATATTGTAATTATATACCCGGTTGTTGTCTTTAGGGGGGTAGGTTCCCTATACTATAAGAGCGCAGCTATGGTGGCCTAGGTGCGGTTCGCCTATAGGGGGGGGTTTTATTTATTTTTAATTTTATTTAGCCGTTGGAGGATTTAATTAAGGGTTTACTAGAGGGGTGCCTAAGGTTTGCTAGACTAGAGCTATTCTGCTAGCTGTATTAGTTTATAATGGCTAATAGATACTCCCCTACAGTTCCGGATACTAGACGCGTTTAATAGGCTTTATATTTTATTAGATGCCTTTTTAATTAGGGTATTTCCACTTTCTAGTGTGGTATTTGCCCGTCCTTGTTGTTGTTATAGGGGGCTATTGTTAGGTATGGGTCTGGCGATTGCGCGCGACTACGTACTATCGTCGTTCCACCTGTGCCTCCCTTGTAATGTATTCATCTTAGGGGATTATCAGGGTGTTTTTCAGGGTTCTTTTAGTTGGTTTGGTCTTTTTGGGCCAGGTGCAGCAAGAGCTCCAAAAGTCGTTCTTCAGAGCTTAATAATTAATATAGAATCTTAAGCCTCCTTCTAGCTTTTTAATAAATAGTATAGGTAAGGCGAATAGAGATTAACTAGGGCAAATAAATCCTTTTTCTAGATGCTTGTTAAGGTATTATTACATTATAAGCAGTTCTTCTTATAATATACTATATAGCGGACCAAAATTTAGTGTTATACTAGGCTTAAGTTCTATCTCAAAATTGTACTTATCTTAGTATAGAGCTAGTTAGTCTATAAATCGTTTTTTAAACTTATTAATCAGATTATAGTACTCTTTAGGTATAAAAGGTTAAGGATTAGTATATTATTTCGGTTTTAGTGCTTTCTTAATATCTTCTATGGTTATAGTAAAGATTTTATAATCTTATCTTTTTGCTACTAATAAAATAAAAGGTGCGGCCTATATTATATAAATTTTAAAAGGTTTTAGCGTAATATTTTTATATTCTTTACCATTATTAGCAATTATAGCTTTATTATTTTAGTTTAAGGCTTATAGTAAGGGTAATTTATATTATATTAAATTTAAATAGTTATATATATGTTTATAGGGTAAATGGTTTTTTAAGTAATAACTTTGGCAGTAGATTATATGGAACTTTAGTATTTCTTTAACCTAGCTAATTAAAAGGTTATATTATTTTAGCCATCTATATCTAAGTATTACCTTATAGTGCTTTAAAGGTATTATAAATAGAGAAATATATTTAAGGTATTCGCCTATCCGCAATTTTATAAGAGTGTAATATGTTAGTTCGCTATATATTAAGGGTTTACCATTAAAGCCTTATAGGCCTTAGGGCTTATTAAGTTTCTTTCAATTTAGGCATTAAGTTTTTGTGTAGTTTATATTAATAAAGCCTATACTAGTAGCTCTACTATTTATAAGAATTTATACTTCATTCTACTTTCTAAGTATTTAAATTTTGCTAAGTATATTAAGGGAGTTATGTTATATATTAGCGCGGGAAGAGCTTAGATACTTATACTTTTCCACTTTTTATCCTAAGGCGCGACTTAGCCCTAGGATAATTTGTTTTCTAAGTTAACTAAAGGCAAGATACTTTATGGTAATTAAGTATAATTTATAGAGTAAGTATAATTTAAGGACTAAGAGGAACTACAGCGGACTTTTTTAAAAGGGTATGTTTAATAGTTCCTTTAAATATACCCTTTTTTACCGCATTTAAAGCATTCTCTATTTATAGCTTAAGTTCTTCATTTATTAGTTCTTAAGGGTATATAAAATTGAGCGGTATTAAGGTCTATAGAGTCATATATAGGACTTTTAGGTTTTAGAGATAGATCGCGCTTTAGGATATATTGGTAACACAAGGTGATATTACGTAGCTACAGTTCGTAGATAGTATAATAATTGTTATTCTATTCTTCCTCCTGCTTAAGGAAGGGTGAGGAGCTTAAGGCTCCTCGCCACGCTAGTGCCGCGACGACACGTGACGGCAACTTGCCTTACGTGACGGCAACTTGCCTGTATTCCCAATACTGGCAACTCTTCTTTTGCGGTTGCCATCTACATATATATACCGCTTGACTAGCGTAATAAATATTAATCCTCCTTACTTACTATTGCCATTGTAATATAAGTCTTGCTGTCCCAAAATTTGCCTTTTAGCACGTGGTGCTTTCTTACTTAGGAGTTATAGGTAGACATCTTGTTAAAAGGGCCGCCAAGGTACTAGTAGTAAGCGAGCTAATAGCGATTTTCTATCCCGGGGATAGAAAATCCTAATTGGCTGGTTTAAGTTAGGGTCTGTAGAATGTTATACTCCTACTTCCTTTTAACCTAACCTTTAACTCGTATATATAGAGTGTTTGTGTTAACAAATATTTCTAGAGCCTTATTTAGGTTTGCCTTTATTATTATATCTACTAGGTTATCTTAACCGTTAATCTATTAAATCTTAAAGAGTTCTTACTATTTATAGGATTACTGAAGTGCTATAATATTAATTATAAGGCGCTTCTTCTTTGTGGTACCAAGCTTAACTAAACACTTATAGAGGGAATATAAGTCGGTATACACGATTATAGGGATAATAGGAAGTTTAAGTTAATCTATAATTATCTTTAGGGTAGTTCTAATTGTGATTGCTATATTAACTCTGCTAACTATTCTATATATCTCTAACGCTAGAACGCTTTAAGTAACACACTTACTCTTGGTTAAGCTCTAATAGATAAGATTACTATAGATTATAAAGTTGTTTTCTTTAGTAGACTTATTTGTGATAATAATCTTATATCCTAGCTAGGAGCTAAAATCTTTATTATTTATAAATAACCTATTAACAAATACAAAGAGCTTAGCGGTAGGAAGATTAATAGGCACGTAGAGTAGTCCCTAATTAAGATGGTTTATTTGCCAGAAAAGACGCTTATTTAGGGTAAGAATGTTATCTTTAGTTGGTTTCTAGTATTAAGCGGCAATAGAGAGATTAAAGGAAGCCTTAGGTTAACAGATAGAAGCAATATAGGCTCTATAAGCGCGTTACTCCATGTATCCTTGCTTTAGAGAATTAGTGTTAATAATGTTAATCTTCTTACCTTAACCCTTCTGGCGCAAAGCAATAGAATCCTTGTTTAGGGAGAGGGTGCATTTATTAAAAAGTAATAGTGTTATTAAATTAAGCTTTTCCTTTAGCTTTGCTATAAGATTTGCCTTTACTAATTTATCTTCTTTAAGAGCTAAGAATTGGTTATCTCCTAAAATAATTATATTATTAGTTTGCATACTAATAATTCTAAATGGAGTTCCTATGGTTGTAATTAGGAAATATAGGTTAAATATAGAAGTAGTTATTAAAAGCTTCTCTTTATGGTGCTTACTATAGGTAGCCCACCAATGGGTTCCTGCCTCTGCGATTCCATATAATGGCTTAAGCACAACCATGATCGTATCTTTGGGATATTGGTAATAAATTTGCTCTAGAAGGTATGCCAATATTAAGCGCTAAAGGTGCGTCTTTAATTGGGTATAGGCCTAAGTAATATCTTATAAATAAACCGCCATTCTATTCTTTATTAAGGAGGGAGCTAGCGTAATAATAACTCGCTGACTAGCTTGTTAAATTATGGGAGATTATATAAGAATTACCTCCTTACTATTATCGTTGTAACCTTAGATGACAAGCCTTAATTTCTTAAATGGGGCGTTAGTAGCTTTGCCTTTAATCTTATTAACTATTCTTAACTTAAAGATGCGAACTCTATTAAACTTAGTAAGGTTATACTTCTTAAATTTAAAGACTCTTCTTAATTGGAATTGAGTGGGTCCATAAGGCATCTAAATAGTGCAAGTTTGACCATTAATTGTAATGAGTTAATGTGGGCCTAACCACCCTCCCTTTTTACGCCATACGCGTACCTTAGACTAGAGTGGCAGATTAAGCGTAGTTAAGGTATTTAGGCCATTTCTTATTCCTAGTGCGTCGTTAACCTAGCGTATAGCATAGAGATGTCGCACCTCCTTCGTTACCTTGCGAATAGCCTTAGCTCGTTACACGACAGAAGAAGATAGTGGAGAATTATTAGTTATTTAAGGGTAGGCGCTAAAGACTAGCAATGTGGGTACAAGTCTATCCAGGCCAGCGGAATTATTAACGGCTTTAACAGCCATTTATAAGGTAAGTTCTTTACTAGCATCCTCTAGTTCTAAAGAGATAATCTTATATGTGCGGCGTAATAGCGTGTGATATCGCTCTACTTTTCTAACACTATTATATGCCTTAATAGGGACTCCCTTGACCCTAATTGCTATTGCCTTTATCTATTATTAAAACTTTATAGATAAGAGGTTCTTTTCTGCGTTATAGATAATTTAATTAGGGGGTCCTAGGTAAATATTAATTTAGTATAATTAAAGGGTATCCCATGCGTTCCTAGCTGATATATCCTTTAAGAAACGTGCGGCTTAGAAGGAGGTTAAGAAGTTAATAACTTAGAGTACTAGCTTGCCACTAAGATACATAACATTAACAATAATATAGAAGTTGAAGTCGTAGTTATCTTTAAGGGTGAACTTAAATTGGCCAGGGGACTTCTGGTTTATTTGGTAGTGATAGTAGTACTTTATAAGGTGCTTAATTGCCTTAACCTTAACTTTATAGCCTACTTGCTAAAGAACCTTAAGCAATTGGTAAATAGATAGGTGGCCAAAATAATAGTGCAGTTAGCGTAATTCTAACTTAGTTAAGTGGCTTTAAGCAACACTCTTTTCTAGTTAATAAAGGAGCAACTAGGGGTAACCCTACTTGCGTATAATAGGCACCCGATTATCTCCCTAAATAAGTATATTTTTAAGGTTATTAAGCCTAACGCCTAATTTATCCATATCTTTAATGCAAAATAGAAATGGAGTGTTCGTAGGAACAATATAGAAGGTAATATACCCTAAGGGGGTTTAGACCCTAATTGTGCTAAAAGAGGTTATAGTACCCTTGCTAAAACGAATTGTGTGTTAGCCTGCCGTTAAATAGTTAATCTAAACAGAGCTATTAAGCTGTTAAAGGGCTCGAACTTAAGGTTCTCCTACTATAGATACTCCTACGGCTCTAGTATCTGGCATAATACTATAGAAGGCGTTTGCCGAGTATCCGTTATTAAAGGAGAACGCGGAGCTCTCCTTTGGCTTATTAAAGATATCTAACTTTGTGATAGAATAGAACGTAGATTGGTTATTAAGAACAGTAATAGTTTATATACCATCTACCTCACCATACTTAGTAAAGTATTGGTTAGGAGAGTAGTCCTTAATTTCTATATCTATAAGAAGCTGTTTAGTCTTATTAACCTTACCCTTAAGGTCTTCTACGCCTTTATATTAAACTAGGAAGCTTTAGAAGTAGGCTATAGTAACCTTATAATTTCCAACGTTTCTTGCACTTTAACGGAACTTATTATATACCTCCTTTTGCTTATTAAGGGAGTGTCTAGTTAACTAGCAATTTGGCTTCTTATAAATATAGCACTTCTTCTGGCGATCACTTTAAAATAAACCTCTATAAGGACCTCTATAATTGCCTTATAGTCAACGTTAATTATACCCTTTGCTATATTCCCTACCACGGCTACTATATATACGGTTAGTCTAGTTGTGATCGTGTTGGTTAGGAATACTTGGTTGCGTAGGGTTTTTAGTATAGAACTGTTAAGATTCTTGTGTTTGCATTACAGTACCTATAGCGGAGCGTAGCTTAGTATATACTCATTTAAACGTATCCGTAGGTTTGTATAGCGCTAAGTTGCACTTAGGAATGCTATGGCATGCTAAAATAACCTAGTCCCTTAGGCTGTTCTTATTTTAGTAAGTTTTGGTAAGACCACATTAGATTTTCTAGAGTTTATTAAAGAGTAGTTAAAGGCACTCTAAATAAATCTTTGTTAAGTTAGAAGCAATAACTCTTTAGAATATAGTCTCCCGCTATTTAGATATATAAAGCTGGCGATTCTTATTAGTCTTAAAGTGGGCTCTAGTGAGCTGAAGTATTATATTAAAGCTATAGTTTCTACCCGTAATATGGTTATAATAAAATGTTGCCGCCCGTCCCTTTAATATAACTGAGAAAGCATAATAAAACTAATAGTATTAGATTCTAACCTTGCTGCAGCAGTTATAAAAGACCTGTAGTTTTGTTTTGAGTATGTTATATAATTCTCCTCTAAACTTCTTCTCCTTGTCCAAATATACCTTTATTAGGTTCGTGACTTCTCGTAGTAGAGGCTCACCGGTTGGCTAGGGTAGAGGAGCTAGAGGTAGTAAAGGTAGAGGAAGAGTACCTCTAGGTGGGAGAGCACCTCTAGGTGGGAGAGCACCTCTAGGTGGGATAGTAGCGTTCTGGGGGTTTTGTTCTAAATTAAAGTTGCCTTCTAAAGAATATAGGTTGGTTCTGGGTTTCTATAGTTAATATATAATCTTAGCTTCTGTCCATACTGGTTCCTTTATATTAATAATAACGGCCTAGATATTACTGGTAATTAGGTTGCTGTTTTTAGTAATATATACCCTATTTCTATAGAGGAAGTCTTGAAAATCCTAAATAATATTAACATTGCCAAGTGCCTAGGTGTTGGCGGTCTATCCTATAAAATCCTCCCTAAAATATTCCTATAGCTGTAGATCGGCGTAGTGTCTACTTTAGTAGAATATAATACGGTATAGGAGAAAGCCATTAACTTATTTTGCGGTATAAGTTATTATGTTAAAGGTAAATTTGTCTTAATTTTTATTAATGAGTTTCGCGTACAAAGTTACCCCTAGTGGTAAGGAGTCTTCCCAGTCGTTTAAGGTAGGCGTAGCCATGTTTTTAGAGGGAGGGAAGTGTTATTGGTGTAGGGATTGTTATTTAGTACGCGTTTATTGTTTAGTACGCGTTTATAACGTATATTTGTAATTATGGGGCTTAGGACCAGTTCTAGCCTTAAATCGCAAAGACTTGTAAAGCGTGTTATTCTGTGTAATAGACGTAAGAATCTGTAATCTGGGAAAGGCTTAGGACTAGTTCTGGCCTTTAAATCCTTAGATTTGTGGAAGAGTCCTATTTAAGGTTTAGGACTAGTTCTAACCTTAAAAGACAGCTTCCTCTAGCATAAGTAGCACTGGTATAGTGGCTTGTTTCTTCTTGGTGGAATACCTAGCTGTTCTGTAGTATAATAGTGAAGTTAACTACTAATCAGTGTTGGTAATATAAGGTAATATTATGTAGCTACGGTTCGTAGATAGTATAATAATTGTTGTTCTATTCTTCCTCCTGCTTGAGGAAGGGTGAGGAGCTTAAGGCTCCTCGCCACGCTAGTGCCGCGGCGACATGTGACGGCAACTTGCCTGTATTCCCAACAGGATATATACTAGTTTTATAGGGTTCTAAACGTAAGGTATAGTTAGCTTTAAAAAATAGGTCTATTTATTATATTAAAGTTCCTTATTAATTCGTTAATATATTATAGCAAATTTAGATAGGTTTTTTAGCAGTTCTCTACCTACTAATTAGGCTCTAATCTTATCCGAAATAGCTTATTAAAGGGTAGCTACCCTAATAGCTTTATTTTAATCTAGCTCACTAATAAGGCCTAAAAATTCTAAAAAGAAGCTGGTAAAGTTTTGGTTCCATTATTATAGGTTTTTAAGTTTAGTAACAGCTATATATTCGCAGCTAGCGTTATTATATATTTATTTTAGTAGAGAGATAAAGATTTTAAAATTAATAAAGGTACTATTATAGAAGAATACATCTATAGTATATATAGCGTCTTTACTTAAATAAGACATTCTATAGCTAACCTTACTAGCTTTAGTAGGATATTAGTTATAGTTTATTAAAAGTTTAAAACGGAGCTTGGTTATAAAGGGATATAGGTTATTTTAATTTCTATTAAATATTAGAGGATTAAGGAGCTTTTTAGATTTTATAGTAGGTATTAAATTCGTTACAAATATAAGTTAAGTTACTATTACTAGTTTAGAGTTTGTATCTAAGGGGCCAGGCTTAAATATAGTTATATTAACTTTATTTATAGGCGGTGTCGAGGTCTCTAATATAAGTGCTTTAACGTTATAGAGTTCTTTACAGAGTGCTTCCATTAATTATTAATGCTGGGTTTTTAGTGCAGCTCGCTACTAAGCTAAGGCATCTATAAAGGACTATTATATTATAGTTAACTATTCCCTAACTAGGGATATAATGCTTATAGTTATTAAAGGGGATTTATGTTTATTTGCCATTTTAATAATAATTGTTTTAACATAATGTAGTATAAGGGCGCGAAGAGGCTTTAAGGAAGATTTAAAGAAATAATATAAATTCTATCTAAATTTAAGGGTATATAGCTGTAGCTAGAATATATTGCATTGCAATAGGAGGCAAATTGCCGCCACGTGTGGCAAGTTGCCGTTACGTAAGGCAAGTTGCCGTCACGTGTCACCGCGGCACTAGCGTGGTAAGGAACCTTAAGTTCCTTACCCTTCTTTATATTAAAAAGACAACATCTATCTATAACACCACATAGTATATATTATTGTGATATATGTATTCTGCATATTATTAAAGCATACTAACACTGATTAGTGAGCGCGCACAGATTAGGAAACACGCAGGTAGCTTAAAAGACAGTTATACTGTCCACCTTATAGTAGATTGGAAGATAGTTGTACTTATCTACCTTTTGTATCAGCCTATTTTAGTTAAAGAGAAGAAGAGAAACCACCTAGGAGTACTTATCTAGTATCCACAACAACTTCTAGACATCTTGTTCTATCTATTTTAGAAGACTACTGCGCAGAGCACTTTACCCTACTCAATTAACTCAAACTATTTCCTTAACCGCCTCCTTAACCGCCTTCTTAACCGTTCCCCTATCTTTACCTTTTAAACACCCTTACCTTCACCCTTACTTACCTAAACAATATATAATAAACAAGATGTCAGGAACAGAGAAAGACTAGGAGGAAGAAGCAGCTAAATAGGAAAATAGGATTAACCTAATAGAAGCCTTTAAAGATAAACTAACTAACTACCTACAATGCAAGATATACCTATATATAGAAATATATAACTAGCTTAACTTAACACTCTAGGAATCGTTCTAGGGAGATTTTAAGGACTTTACGGTTAATATCTTTACGCAAATCCCCTTATACTGGCTTTAGCAACTATATAACTGCCTAAATATTAGAGGAGTATAGGTTAATATTAACTATAAACAAAACAAAATACTCCCTTAGTCTTTATATAATATAGTATAAGAAGAAAACCAAACTAAATAGAGCAGAGAGATAATTAAATTAGCCAATAATAAGTACGGACTAACGCTATTAAGATTAATTAAGGTATATATAACAGAGGGTACCTTAGAGGAGCAATAATAAGCTAAAGCTACTATAACCCAACCAACCGGTACACTGACTACCTCTACCTCTACCTTTACACTATCTATTATACCTCAATCTATAACTACGTCCACTTTTACACTATCTACTACGCCTTAACCTGTAATAACAATATAGTAACTCCACGTATAATCTATAGATGAGGAGAACCGCCCTATTACTATAACCGGCTATAGTAAGGAAATTGCAAACGCAGCTAAGATATATATAGAGGAGCAGAAATATAGTGGCATAAACAAAAGCCTTAACTATAAATTAACAATATTCTACGACATCTGTAATCAAGTAGACGTACCCCAAGAAGCCTACCTTAAGGCATTCCCTACTATACTAAAAGGACTAGCTTTGGACCACTTCTATATAAACTAACTGTCCCGCCTACCATTTGCCAAAGCTTGCGAGCACCTTTGGAATTTCTTTAAAGGACTAAGATTTCAACGCAAGAACCTAGATAAGTGGAATACTATTACACTTATAATAGTAATAGCAGGAAATATAGACAAGTTAATAAGCAAATATCTCCAATTATTAATCTATAGACTTTATTAACTATAGCATGGCCTTAGACCTACCTTATAAACTATAGACTTTCTTTATAATAAAATTATTACTTCTTGCCAGGGAATACTAGTATGTAGATATGCAGTCTCTGACCTACCGGATAACCTTAAAGCCCTTATTAACAAACTTCAATCATCTATTATAGTATACGAAAAAGAGTATATAGAGAAGATATAAGCCTTCTTTACAGACTAACGGTTCTATAAAAGAGATAACAACTATAACCGCAGCAACCGTAACAACCCTCTATATAACCGCAACTAAAAGAAACCATGTTGCTTTATATGTAATAGGGAAGGATGTCGCTTATAGAGACATACTAAGGAGGAGCAAGAAGAGTTTAAAGCTAAGTTTAGAACTGCTAATAGAGATAGGTTTAGCAAATTTAATAACTAATTTAAGAAACAACTTAACTAATATATTATGGATTACGAGGATAACAATACTAACTTAAAAGAAGAGCTTAAGGAAGCTTTTTAAGTACTAACTATTAATATAAGTTATAAGGCAACTGACAAGAACTTACAACTAAATATTAATTACTACTATACCTCCCTCGGCTAAGTGGAATAGTAGAAAGCAATTTCTATAGCCGCTACCCTAGCTAATAAAGCCTTTGGCCATTTAGTCACAACTATAGATAATATAGTACCTCTTATAACCGACCAGGACCCCTTTACCTACAATACAACCATATCTACATCCCGCTATACTGTAGACAAGTTTATAGGTATAATAATTAATATAGGAGCATCTAAACAATCTATAGTAGGATATAGCCAATTCTTGGCATTCCAGAGACTTAATACTAATGTACAGCTCAATACTACCACACAAGGCATAGTTAACGTATAGTTCGGCATTAGATTAACCTTATTAATTAGATTAGCCAAAGTAATTACCCTAATTAGTATAATTAAGTTTTATATTATCAAGGTCGACACCCCATTTTTGCTTTGCTTAGCAGATATGGATCACCTATAAGTATACTACAACAACCTAAAAAATATGCTAATTACCCCTTAGAGCGAAGTACCCGTTATATATCGCTTTAGCCACCCTTTCCTACTTTAAAACACATCCCTGTGTACTTATTTAACTAAGTCATTTAAATAAAACCCCTACTACCTTACCGACGTAGAATTAAAGCGACTGCATCGCCGTTTTGGCCACCCTTTAGCTGAGCGTCTTGTACGAATACTTAAACGCTTAGGGCATAATGTTAATAGCAAGACCTTAGATTATCTCACACGCTACTACCACCATTATTAAAAACATGGAAAGTCGCCTAGTAGATTCAGATTTACCTTATATAATAATATCAATTTTAACTATTTAATTGTGGTTAATATTATATATATTAATAGCGCACCCCTTTTGCATATTATTAATGAAGGAACACGATTTCAAGCTAGCAGATAGCTATAAAATATTAGCGCTAAGCATATATGGGATGTATTACAAATGTGCTAGATTGACACATACCTAGGACCTCCTAATATTATCACACATAATATAGGTAAGAATTTTGTGAGCAAGGAATTCAAACAATATGCTATAATATTTGGAATAGTTATAAGAAGTGTACCTGTCGAAGCCCACAATTTAGTCAGAATAGTAAAACGCTACTATGGCCCCCTCCGTTGCATATACCATATTATTACTGCAGAACTACCAGATATTAGTAAGGACATAGCCCTGTAAATAGCCTTTAAAGTAATTAATGATTCCGCAGGCCTTAACGGTCTTATATCTACCTTACTAGTATTTGGAGCTTACCCATGTATAGTAGAATCCGACGCACCTAACCCTACAGTTATACAACGAGCAGCAGCTCTTAAAAAGGCTATAGAAGAAGTTAAGAAGCTTAGAGCTAAGTATTAAGTGGCAGATGCCCTTAACATGCGTAACGGACCCAAAATAACTGTAATCTATAACCTACCACTTAACTCACCCGTATTGGTATGGAGAGAAGGACCTATAGGCCAACCTAGCTACTAGTCTGGTCCGCACAACCTACTTAGCATTGAAAATGAGACCTATACTATATAACTTCCCCACAGACCCACTAACTTCCGTAGTATAGTCGTGAAATCATATCTGGTAGACCCTGAGATTACAGAGGATATATAACTAGAAGACAATAAAAGTAAACCACCTTAAACTAAGCCTAAACCCCTACCTTAAACTAAGCCTGGACCTTAACCCGTTAAGCGTGGAAGAGGTAGACCACGTAAGTACCCTATTAAAGCTAGTACCGTGAACATTTTAATATATCTATAAGATGAGGATAATAATTAACTTACAAAGTCCAATTAGTTTATAGTATCACGCCAGAAGAAAATTAAGGGATTACTTAAGAAAGGAGTTTTCGAACTGGTTAACCCTAAAGATATACTATAAAGCAACAGAGTATTTAACTCTAGATTTGTTAACGAGATTAAAAACCCTAGTTCTAATAAAGCCTTTAAGAAGTCAAGACTAGTTATACAGGCATATAATAACCTAGAAAAAGACCTTATATTAACCTAATTACCTATAATCTAACGAGTTAGCCAACGCCTTATTCTCTATATTACGGCCATAACTCAGAACAGTGGCATATATCTCTACTTACGAGATATTTCACAGGCCTATATACAATCAGCTATAAGACTAAATTGAGACTTCTATATTAGGGCACCTCTTGAACTTAGTACAGCACTTAAAGTCTTATAAGGCACAATTCTAAAGGTTATTAGACCTTTATACGGCATTCCTAAGGCAGGCAATTATTGGTTTAAGACTTACTATAACCACCATATTAAAGAACTAAATATAAGCCAATCTACTTATGACCCCTGCTTACTCCACCTTAACAACCCCACAAATTTCGGAATAGTTGATTTATAGACTAATAACACCCTCCTACTAGCCGACTTAGTCTTTGCAGCTTTAGAATAGGAGAAGATTAAGAAAGCTAAGTTCCTAACTAAGGAACGCGAACAACTTATGCTGGAACACCTAATTAAGTTTAACGGAGGCATTATCCAACAACAGGATTATATAATTACGCTTACGTAGGAGCGCTAATGCTAGAACTTGACCCTTATTAATATTAAGGAAGCTATCACAACAACTAGTTCCAGAGGCACTATTTGCACAGCACTTACACTTAAGGACTAATACATCGCCTAACGAGCAAGAGGAGCTTATATTGCGTCTATATGCCAGCCTAAAGCTTCTTTTAATTTATCCTACGCTACCCAGGTGATTAACCCTAACGAGAAAGACGCAAAACTGCTTAATAAGAGGATTTAGTGGCAAATTAAGAACCTAATAAGAGGTTTAAACTTTGTTAAACTTAATATAGAGACATTACAACTACTTATATTCACTAATTCCTTATTTGTAAACAACAAGGATCTCTTATTATAGATTAGATACATCCTAGTACTAGCAGACTTATTAAACAAGGTGAACATTGTCTACTAGTCCTTAGTTAAGTGCAAGAGAATCACTAGAAGCGTACTAGCCTCTAAATTATATGCTATGGCCCATGGTTTTAATATCGGCGCTGCAATTAAGGCCACAGTTGAATTGTAACTTAATATTAGCCTACCGCTCATCCTTTGCACCAATTTAAAGTTAATCTATAAATGCCTCGTTAAACTAGGAACTACATAGAAGAAGAGACTTATGATTGATATTATATGCCTACGTTAGTTATATAAAAGACGTGAAATAGCTAAAGTTAAGTGGATTAATGGAGATAGTAACCCTGCGGACGCTATAACTAAAAGCAAACCGTTATTAGCTCTTAAGCGACTTATTAACACAAACCGAATTGAGTTGAAGATAGTAGAATAGGTAGAACGTGCTACTGACAATAGCACTGATATAAAGGCATAGGGTAAGGAAGGAAGGAAGGAAGAAAAGAAAGAGAAGTGTATATATGGATTGCAGAACTGTATAGTTATAGGATACTAGTCCTCCGCATTTTCTAAAGTACTCCTAGTGTAGCTAGAATATATTGCATTGCAATAGGAGGCAAATTGCCGCCACGTGTGGCAAGTTGCCGTTACGTGAGGCAAGTTGCCGTTACGTGTCACCGCGGCACTAGCGTGGTAAGGAACCTTAAGTTCCTCACCCTTCTTCGTATTAAAAAGACAACATCCATCTACAACACCGCATAGTACATATCATTGTGATATATGTATTCTGCACGTTGTTAAAGCATACCAACAATAGCTCTTATTAAGAACAAGATATTATATAAGGAAGAAAAAGGAATAACAAGAGAATTATATAATTAAACAGTTAGGGGTTTTAGTGGTTAATACGTATATATATACGCATACGGTTTTTAATGGACTTTAGTGTTATAGCGCTAGTAGAAAATAGTGGATTGTGGCGGACAACTATAGACAGTTGTAAATAGTTGTAGATAGTTATAGACAGTCACCTATTAAGTGTTTCACTAAGATATTCCTACTGTAACTAGGCTAGTCCTGTTATAAATAAATAGAAATACGAGATAGAACTTGAGAATTGTTAATAACTATTAGATAAGTACCGTAAGCAAAATACCCTAGCCTCATAGCTAAAGCGTAGGCAAAAAGTAAGCGCCGCTGCTAAGATATAACCTATATAAAAGCGGAGCAAAGGATATCCTAAGGGATTAAAAAATAAGTAATGCTTATAGTAAAAACTGCGGCATATATATAGGGTAAAGCGCAATTTATCAATATCCTATATAAGCCATACTCTAACGCAACCTAGCTATACTAGCAACTTATAGGCAAGGCTATAGCGTATACTAGTAATAAAGCTTAATTTAAAAAGAACCCTTCCTAAACCTAGTCTATTACTTTATACTAGCTTAGTAGATTATTATATTAAAGAATAGGTCTACTTAACTAGGGTTTAAAACCTACTAGTAGTAACCCACTAGCAGTAACCTATACTAATAACTTATATACTATTCCATATATATACTATATAGATAATGTATAAGGCTAAAGTATAGGTTAGTAGCGGATCTAATAGGTATATAGCCTTGCTGTCTATAAATCTAGCTATATATAAATAACCTATAACCTACCCATAAAGTATATACAGCGCTATACTAATATAGCGTATGGCTAAAGTATAGGGTTAGTAGTAGATTTAATAGGTATACTACCTTACCACCTATAAGTCTAGCTATATATAAATAACCTATAATCTACCTATAAGGTACTAGCAACCTACCTATATAAGTAATCTTTTAGAATACTTTTAATAGTCTATTAAATTTAGGTAAGCCCTAAATAAACTAATTAAGATTTTCTATCCTAGGCATAGAAAATTGCTACTAGCTTGGTTAAATATAGGAAGTTTTAACAAGGCAAATCTAACTAGATAACTTTAACTGGCGGTTAAAGTTCCTTAACATCCTTACGCCGCGTATATATGCCACCTATCTCTCTATACGCAAAATTAAGACACTCTTTCCCCTCTAAATTTTTTTTTTTCCTTATTAAGGTTTTTATAGGGTTTTATTAAGGCTTAAGTATATAAAGAATTAGAAACAATCCTTTTTAAAGGGAAGGGGCATTGTTAAGTAAAACCTAAGTAGATAGTTATATAGCTATAAGGTATGGGCGACCCTAGGGCAACCTAGGGGTGACTCGCCCATAAGGCACGTGCGCTATATGTGCCTAGGGAAAACCCTTCCTTATATTATATACAGACTCCTCCTTTTCCCTTAAGGATTTGTCTATCTATATAATATACCCTATTATTCCATTATTAAGCTCCCTATCCACATCCTCACCTTATAGAAAGATTATTAAATTAAAAACAGGGATATTATATCTCTAATTAACGACTTAAAGATATAGGATATCTTTAAGGACAAAGATAGAAAGGAGGAGGATAGTATTACGGACCTTATATTAATAGTAGTACAACTACTAAAAAGAGATATAAATAGGTTAGTTAAAATAGTATAAAAGGCGCTAAAACCGATTAAGCTATAGAATAAGGGGTAGCTAAGTTATATAATAAGTTATAGGATTATAGTTTAGAACATAGGAATATAGAAATATAAAAATATGGAATATACTAACATACTAATATACCAACGTTTTTAGTACATCTCTTAGGAGTTAGATTATATATTTAAAGGACTACAGTTTCCACCTAGATAGTTCTTCTCTTTATAGTAAATCTTAAAATATAATTAAAGTTAATCTATTAGGCAACTACTCTACTAGTTATATTTACTCTTGTGTCTTATTTTTAACTTATATACCTAGCCTATTAATAAGTTTACCATAGTATCTATTATAAGGCTTTGTTATAATATAAAAAGACTAAATCTAGAAAGTAGTGCGTTGTTTAACAAAGGGTGTTTATCTATATACTGTTTTGTATAGGCGTCCTTATCTATAAGAAGCTTCTATTTTTAGGCTTACTGCCAATCCCGCTTAAGCTTCTTGTTACATACCTTATATTAAAAGTATTACGGCTACTTTAGTGTAGCCAAAAATAACGCGTTTTAAAACAATTACGATATTGTAAAATATGATAAAATATCTAATAAAATCCAATATTAATTTTTTTTTTGTATAGGTATTTCTACGCGGTAGAGCCTAGGAACCTAGCAGCTACTATTGGCGTTCTATTAAGATCGTGCTAATAGACTACTAGAGCAAACATAGAGACGTACATACGGCTGCGCAGCGCCAACGCTGCGACATGGTGGTGGTATAAAGAATTTTCTGCTGGGAGGGTAAGCCCTAGCGAAGGCCTATAAACACAACTACTATATCTTTACGTATATGTCTAGTATACTATAGAGTGCTCTATAAGGCGCTATAAGAACTAAATTAAGTACTACTGCCTCCATTTTAATATCTATAGATTGCCTTTATGGGTATGCTAGCGCCTACGCCCATACCTATACCTACGCCTACACCTACACCCGCGCGCAGGTAGTATAGCTAGTATTTCACTTAAATACTAAGATCCCACTAAGTAGAGTTATTAATGCAATTTATAGAGCTAGCTATAGAGTTAGCTATAGAGCTAGCCAGGCGACGCTCTATAATTATAGGCTCTTAGTATAGGCGCATGGTATTATTTTTGCGATTTGGGTATAAACAAGCTAAATATATATAATATTCTAACTTAAAGTAAAAGGATCTAAGCTAGGGGGTATATATATAGTAATTAGGGGATATACGCGCAGTAATTAGGGGGGTATACGGTTAGTAGTGCCTATAATATATATTAAGTGAAAAAAACTGATATTTATTGTATATTCGGATAAATCCGGTATTTGATATCGATTTATTTCAAATTCGCTTATCGTAATTTTTGGCCACACTGGGCTACTTAGAGGGGAGGTAGCACGGGCCACGATGGACCCAGTGGAACCATGTGACGAGTGCCCAGTATGGCTAAAAATTACGATAAGCGAATTAAAACAAATCGATATTGGATACTAGATTATCCGATATTGATTTATTTTAATTCGCTTATCGTAATATATATTAGATTATATACTTTAACTTAAAATATGGCTTTAGAGACTAATCTAAAGTCTTCTCTTCTTAAGGTATATCTAAAACTATACCATCTAGAGTGGTTTTATCCTTTATTTAATAGAAAATGTAATATATTCTGCGGGTAAGTGGGCCATATGGGTAAGTAGGCTACCCCACGGTAAATATAGCAAATTACTTAACCACGATTAATTATATTTGGTGTAGCTATTTACTAGCTAGTTGTCTAACGTCTAGGACATATACGTGCCGTGTGTTCTAATGATTTGCACATGCTGCACTTGCGTAGTGCTCGTTGCGGTCGCTCGGTCGCTGCCTCTGCTGCGTCGCGTTTTTCGTAATTTTGGTAGGCCCACTTGCCCACAGACTATGTTATAAAATATCGCAATCGATGAGAATAAAAGGGCCCTATGTAGGTAGAGCCTTTCTATTTGCCTGCCTCTCTTTCCTATTCCTATAATACCTGCACGAAGCTTTGCGTACGGAGGCTCTGCACGAAGCTCTGCACAAAGCTCTACGTACGGAGGCTCCGCACGAAGCTCT
>Ga0307507_10003980_pt1 | contig 27121 bp, 8 predicted proteins | sample 7_EM_MG_FD_207223 | JGI IMG/M metagenome (GOLD analysis project Ga0307507, IMG submission 207223) | Populus trichocarpa ectomycorrhiza microbial communities from riparian zone in the Pacific Northwest, United States - 7_EM | ecosystem: Host-associated > Plants > Roots > Unclassified | place...
ACGTACCTTACGTACAAGAGAGGATTTCTTAGGAGTATAGTTATGTATTTAAAGGACCTTAGTCCCTACTATAGATAGTTCTCTCCTTATAGTAAATCTTAGAATACAATTAGAGTTAATCTGTTAGACAACTACTCCACTAGTTATTATTATATTATTAACTTCTTGTTTACCTATATACCTAGCCTAATAATAGGACCCACTATAGTTCTTGCTATAAGGTTCCGTTACATATTCACTACCTAGTTATAGTATTAATAAAGTTAAATAATATGCCACCCAAAGCACTAGTTACGATGCTATTAACGGCAATAACTACCTTAGGATTAGGAGACACTAGTATAGCAGATATAGACTTACAAGTGGTTATAAGAGGTTAGTTACAGGAAATAGTTAATTATTTAATAGATAATAATAGGATACTTAAGGAATATATTAATAGAATTAGCGTAGTAAAGGTTAAGTTACCGTTAATCAAACGATTCTTAGGAGAAAGGTTAAAACTTAAAAAATTTCTTACGCAAATGCACTTTAAGGTTATACAGGAAGGAGTAAAGTTGGCAACACCTATAGATTAAGTGGCATACGCAGGATTGTTCTTAACAGGAAGAGCACTAGAGTAGTTTAAACCTTACCTTATAGAGATATAAGTTAGCGGTATAACAACTACTAACTAAGACGTATAATTTATGTTTACTAGTTAGAACGGGTTCGCGGAAAGACTAATATAGATATTTAAAAACCTAAAAGCATTAACTACAGCGGAACGGAAGCTTTAAAACTTGGTATAACATTCTTTAGCAATTAAATACACGACATAGTTTTAGATACTTATAATATAGGTTAAGTGGAATAACAAGGCGCTTATGGTATAGTATAAATAGGGACTTAAGGCTAAAGTCTAGGACGTAATTATTCTAATAGAAGATACGGAAAGTCTATAAGACTTAATAGATTAGTTAATAAAGATTAATAATAGGATCTATTAAAGGGAATAAGCTAAAAAAGGGCAAGATAGAGTTCTATAGTTATATAAGGCGTAGAGCACGCATCGGCAAATATAGAGCTAAAAACTATAAAATGGCGCAGAGCTAATAGACCTAAGCGGTACTAAAGAATCCAAGAAATAAATAAAGAAACTATAAAAACCTAGAGGTTAAGAATTAAGTAATTATAGGACTAAAAAGTAGAGGCTAAACTAGGGATCTTAGTAGTAGAAGACATTTAGGCGGACTCTATAATAAGAAAAATGGTTTAAAGATAGAGCTTATATAAATTGCGGAAAACAAGGTTATTTTACTAGAGACTATAGAGGTGGTTAAAGTAACTACGCGGTAAAAGGCACTAGGTCATTAGAGTATAATAACGCGGATATAGGGATATTGCGCGGGACTAAGGAGTATTTAATTAAACACTTCGCGTTTTATTATAATAACGCATACCAAATTTATAAAGACGCTAAGTATGGCGCAAGCTATTAGCCGCAAGAGCTAGAGTTAAAAGGACTTAAAGGAACCAGAGAGTTAGATAAAGAATAGAATTAACTCTATAAGCTAGATTAAGATATTAAAGTAATATATAGATAAAGATTAGTAATAATAATAATGGAGTTAGAGTACTTATTAATTAACAGTAATAAAAAAGAAAAGGAGGCTAACTAGGAGTACTTACACCTTAGTAACGCAATAGAAGTAAAGACTAAAACTACTATAGAACGCGGATTAGTAACGGGTATTATAACACTATTAGATACAGCATCCATTGCTTTATAAGATAGAAGGAGTAATATTTAGAGATAATTAAGCAAGTAGACAACTGCTAGTGCTAGCTTACCACTTATAAAAGGTAAAAGGCCATAGGTCTAAGATTCTTATAAAGAGATAAGAAAAGCTCTAGACTTATAGAACGCGATAAGGATAGCTTAAGAACCCACAATAAATAAAAATTAATAGAAAAGAGTAGCAACTTAGTTTAGTAATAAATAAATAAGTATAGGACGCAAGTTTAAGAACTATAAGTTTAGGGAATGAGTAAAAACGTTATTAGGAAGCCAAGATTTTAAGAAATAAATAAGGACTATAGCAATTCCAGGTAAACACGGTGTTTAGCCTAAAGATTAAAAAGTTAATACTAAGATTAAGAAGTAAGACGACTTTAAGGATCTAGCTATAAGACGCAGAAAACAGGAAACTATAAATAAGTTTAAACAAAAAATTATTATATAGCAAGAGCAAAAGCTAGACAAAAGGTTAGCTATACTAGGTTATATAAGGGACAAAGCACCCGTATAAAGAGTTATTAATAGGCCTAGTATAGGGACGCCTAAAGTAAACTAGTTAGATAAACTAGAATAAGAAGAGGATCTAGACATTCTAGTTAAATTTAAAGAGAGACACACTAAAGGATATCACAATACAGCGATAATAAGGTACTTTCTTACGGATAGACTATATACACTAAACCAGTTATACGGAAAGTGGTATAGGCAATAATATAATAATAAATAGAAAGACTTTTACGTATAGCTAAATAAAAAAGTTATTTAAAACTAACCCATTACGGAAAAACGCATAAGTTATATTAAAGGAGCATTAATTATAACGTTAAGGAACCTAGAAGAGGGATTTAGGGACTAGAAAAGAAAACAATAAATTTTAATACCTATAGCGGAAATACTAGTGGTTAAGTTAACTAGGTATTAGTTTAAACTTAGGGATAAAAATAAGCTAAGAGTTAACCTAAGTTACCTAGTATATTATACGTTATTGTGGATAGCTTGTGTAGATAACGTATATAATATATATAGGGCACTAAAAAACAAAAACCAGAAGTACCTAGTAAGGATATATTAGGCACTAGAGGAAAAACGGTTTAGAGATATTAAGTATATACATAGATAGCACCCAGTAGAAGTATAGAGTTAAGGGGACCTAATACTTTAACCTAGAAGATTCCTTACGGAAGAATACTTAGATAGATAATAGTGGTGGGACTACCTAGAGAATACTTATCTATGGCATATAGAGGAAAAGAAATAAACTAAGTATTAGCTAAAAATGGACTAAGTATAAACAGGATCTAGCAGTTAACAGTTAGGAAAAGAGGAGGCCTATAGGACTAGAGGGAACTAGTAATAGAGCCTTAGACCCTTAAGGGAATTCTAAAATAACACCTAAACTTATAAGTTAAGTAGCAAGATTAACAGTTCAAAGCACTAATAGATAGTAGAGTAACAAGAAACCACGTATTACTAGTAGTAGTAGAAAGGATAGGGTTACTATATAGATAAAAGGAACACCTATATCTACTTATAACAATTTTAGGAGATTAGATAGCCTATAGCAGAGGTATTATTAATCTTAAAATAGGGCCTATTCAGTTAACTATTAAAGGAAGACCAGTTAGAATATCTTTTAATATCTTACTATTAGGAAAAGACAAGGCGATACTAAGAATACCTTAGTTATAGAAATATAATCTAAAGATTAATTGGGTTATAGGTTAGGTTAATATTAGAGATACTTAATAATATAAAGTGCGATAGTAAACCAAGTTAGTATAGTATTAAGTTAGAGCGATGTATAAAGAGACTAAGTAAGGCTTAAGTTATATACTTAAGAGATACCATAAGTATGGCAAAAAGTTATAGTCACTAGAAAGTGAAAAGCTACTAAAGCATGCAGCATAGGACTATAAGATAGAGTTAGAACTAGAAATAAGTTTAAGGTTCTTTCTAATCTATAAGCTTACTAAAACAGAGTTAGTGGCACTTAAGGAGTTTGTCCAGGAGAACTTATAGAAGGGATATATTAGACCATTGTAGTTATTAATAGGATATCCAGTACTGTTTACCCTAAAGAAAAACGGAAAACTTAGGATATGTATAAACTATAGATAGTTAAACAGCATTACTAGAAAGGATAGGTATCCTTTACCCTTAATTAGCGAAATCTAAGACAGGATAGGTAACGTAAAGATCTTTATAAAGATAGTGTGAGGGCGCGAAGAGGCTTCGGGGAAGATTCGAAGGAACAATATAAATTCTATCTAAATCTATGGGTATATAGCTCTTGTAGAGTACAAGACGTTGCGTGAAGAAGAGAAAGGAATATAGGAAACTTGTAACTAAATATTCGGAGTCTTGGCAGCAGACGCGTGGGCACGAGCCCACGCGGATTTCGACAAGTTTCGACCAAATTCCATCACGTTGGTGGAATTTGGTGGAATTTAATCAAGTCGGCGGAACTTAGTGGAAAACGGTGGATTACGGCGGACAATCGCGGACAGTTGCAGACAGTTGCAGACAGTTACGAACAGTTTCATACAGTTATCTGTCGAGTGTTTCACCGAGACATTCCTACTGTAACTGGGCTAGTCCCGTTACAGATAGATCTAAGGTAGGCGTACTATTAGATTAGGATCAAGGAAGGCAATAAATAGAAGGCAGCCTTTAGGTTAAAAGAAGGACTATACAAGCCGTTAGTTATACAGTTTGGGCTTATAAACGCACTAGTAATATTCTAGAAATAAATTAATAGCGTATTAGGAGAATACCTTAATAAGTTTATTATAGTATACCTTAACGATATTATCATCTACTTAGAAAGTAAGAAAGAATATAAAGAACACGTTAAATGGGTCTTAAAGAGACTATAAGAAGAATAGATGCCAGTAGCCATTAAGAAATGCAAGTTCTTTATAAGAAAGACCAATTTTATAGGATTTGTTATTAAACTAGGAAGAATTAGCATGGACCTAAAGAAAGTTAAAGCTATAGTAAGTTAGCAAGAACTAGAGAATATTATATAGTTAAGGTCGTTCCTAGGGTTTTGCAACTACTATAGGAGGTTTATAGCATAGTGGTCAAAGAGTATTAAGCCATTCACAAGGCTAACAAAGAAAGAGGAACCATAGGTATAGGAAAATAAGTAAAAGAAACTGTTTAAGGAACTTAAGGAGTTATTTACCTAGGAACTAATCCTTAAAATCTACCAACCAAAGCTAGAGACGGTTGTTAAGATAGATGCATTAGACTTCGCACTAGAAGTATATTTACTATAAAAGTATTAGAACGTATAGCATCTAGTAATATATTATAGTTAAAAGATAACACTACTAGAACTAAACTATGATATCTACAATAAAGAGTTGTTAGGTATAGTTGCAGTATTAAAGAAATAGAGAACATTCTTGCAAGGCATAAAGAAACTATTTATGGTTAAGACGGATTATAAAAACTTTATAGGATTCCTAATAATAAAGGAACTTAATTAAAAACGGGTTAGATAGGCGGAAATACTTATAGAATACCATTTTGAAATTTAGTATACTAAGGGTATAGATAATGCACGAGCGGATGCTCTAAGTAGGAAGGCTAAACTACAAAGTAACAAAAAGCCGTTAGGGGCTTTACTATAAAGGGATTAAGACGGATTAATTAGGTATAATTATCCCAAGATAATAGCAACTAGAGAAAGTTAGATTTATAAATTACTAGATAGTAATTGGACATAGAAGATCTAAGAGGTATAGGTAGAGGATCTAGATATAGAATAGTATAAGAATAGAGAAGCAACCTATATTCCAAGGTCTATTATAAAAGAGTTTATTAAGTTATTCCATAAGGGACTAACTTAAGGATATAACGGAGCTATAGGCTTAGTGTCTAGACTTTAAAAGGAGTATATTATTTAAGGAATCTAGGGACTAGTAAGATAAGTTATAAGAGAGTGTCTAGATTATTAAAGAAATAAACTAATAAGGTATAAGCCGTACGGAGGGCTATAACCTATTAAGACACTAGAAAGACTATAGGAAGTTATATTATAGGACTTTATTATTAAGTTACTAAAGTTAAAAGATCCTATTATAGGATAAGATTATAATGCGATTTTAGTAATAGTAGACAAGCTTATAAAGTGGGGGTACTTTATAGTATATATAGAAGAAATGTTAGTAGAGAATATCGCTAGAATCTATATTAAGAAAGTGTTTATAAGATATGGAGCACTAAGCAAGATTATGTTAGATAGAGATCTAAGATTTATAGCAGCATTTTAGGAGGTGTTTTTGGTGGAATAAGAAGTTTACATAGTAACCTTAACAGCGTATTATCCGTAGACGGACGGATAAACAGAAAGATTAAACTAGACACTAGAATAATATTTAAGGTACTATATTAATTACGCATAGAATAATTAGGTATTGTTACTACTAGTTATATAGTTTGTATATAATATAACACTATAAGAAGGAACGGGAACGTTACTATTTAAGGCAAATTATGGGTATAAGCCAAGATTATTGTTATTACTATATTAAGTAAAGAAAACAAGCAACACAGCTAAGTAAAGAATGGAGACTTTAATAAATCTTTATATAGACCTTAAAGAAACAGCTAAACTAGTATAAGAGTGAATAAGAAGGTACTATAATGCTAAGAGATCTAAGGGACCAGATCTTAAGGAGGGAGATAAAGTATAGCTACTATATAAAATTTTTAAGAGTTAACGACTAAGTAAAAAGTTAGACTATGTTAGACTAGGACCTTTTAAAATCATATAGAGAATTTTATTAGTTACGTATAAATTAAACCTACTAGCCGAAATAAGAATTTACCCTATATAGTATGTTGTAATAGTAGAACTAGCGTATAGGAATATTAAGTCACCAGTCTATAAAGCAGACACGTATAGAGGGCAATAAGAAGACAAATAGCAAGTTTTAAAGATTATTAGTTATAAGAATATAGATAACAAAACATAGTATAAAGTAAAGTAGATAGGCCATAGTAAGACTACCTAAAAACCACTAAGTAATCTAGAGAACGCTATAGGAAAGGTATAGAAGTATTGGAAGAAAGCAGGTTAGGGAGTATAGAAAAAGGATCGCCAAAGGACAAGTTACCTAAGGGGAATTTAGGAGGAGCAATTACTATATTACTTAGAGTTGTTTTCTTCTCTGGAAACTCTACTCTCTTATTACCTAGCTTAGACAGACCTTATTAAATAAGTTTCTACTTTTTAGAACGAACCTTTTTATAAACCTTCTTAAGACGGGTTAACTAAGTAAAAGTAGCCTACTAAACCTTAAAGAAGCAACATTAAGCCTTAAGGGCTAGAGCAGTCTCTTCTAAAAACTAGTAGAGTTTAGCGCGAGCAGCGGCCAGCTCTAACTTAGGGGTCGTTCGGTTGCAATCTGACGCTTTTGAATCTGAACTAAAAGTCCAGCAGAAAGAACGCGTTCCTTCCCGATTTGACACGCGTCTATAGCTCTACAGGTTACACGGACGTGTGCAATCTGAAGCCTTTAGATTAATCTAGAGTTTAACTAAGGAGCTTTAAGCTCCTTATTTAAACTAACGCCAAGACCTCAGTTCAGATTCTATATATGGTAAAGTGCGCCTAGTTTTAGCGCGTTTTTTAGGCAGTTAGAGGAACATTAAAAATCTATAGCTAAAGTCAAGTTGAACTAGAATTCAACCAAACAGTTGCCTCAGAATCAGATTGGAGCTCTAGATCAACTCTGTTCTAAACTAAATCTAAGGCCTCCAGATCGCAACCGAACGACCCCTTAAGCTTTTTAGCGGTAGATTAAATATAAAACCCTATAATAAGTTACTTAGGGAACTTAAAGACTATTAAGAGTTATAAGACGCGTATACTTAGCGTTAGAGATAGAGCGAATATTACAAGATAAACAGACGTTTGCTTTAGTACACTTTAAATAGGAAGAGGGTTATTAAGAGGATGGAGTTACTATTACAATATACACTAACCCCGCCTTAGAATAATAAGAATATAGAGACGGCATAATTTCACCTAGTAATAGTATAGCAGCAATAGTGCGAGTATAATATTGCGCTTATAAAGAAGAAGAAGCTTTAGGTATAATAAGTAAAGATATTAACTAGATTAATTAAACAGATATTATACCTCTAATAGACGACTTAGAGATATTAGGAATCTTTAAGAACAAAAATAAAGAGAAGGGAGATAGTATTATAGACAGCTTAAGTACAATATTATAACTACTTAAGGAAGAGTTGGAAGAAGCTAGTTGGTTAATATAGGCACGGTCTAGGATAGAGCCGGTGGAGCCGTATAACGAGAAATAGTAAGCAAGTTATATAATGTTATACGCGGTATACACAGTATACGCAATATACGTCTATATATAATACGTATAGCACATACCTTATATACAAGAGAGGATTTCTTAGGAGTATAGTTGTGTATTTAAAGGACCTTAGTCCCTACCGTAGATAGTTCTCTCCTTGTAGTAAATCTTAGAATACAATTGGAGTTAATCTATTAGGCAACCACTCTACTAGTTATTATTATATTATTGACTTCTTGTTTACCTACACACCTAGCCCAATAATAGGACCTACTGTAGTTCTTGCTATAAGGTTCCATTATAACTAAAGGGCTTAAAACCTATTTATAGATACTAGCCACAGTTAGCTAGAAATAGGAAGACCTTTATAATTTCTAAGATAGAGTTATTTATAGTAAACTTAGTAAATATAAGCTAGTTTATCTAGTTATTTTATAAATATAATATGTATATCTAAATATACTATTCTATTTAACTATCCGTTTCTAAATAGTATGCTATAAATAATAGTACTTTAATACGGAGTTAGGTAGTTAGTTCCTTTTAGAATATAAAGATAAACTAGCTACCTTTATTAGAGATAATTGTTTTAGGGACCGTAATAGTACTATATAGGCCTTAGAGGATCTACTAAGGCGCTAAGATAGGGCCTATAGGACTATAGCAAGTCTCTAAATGTCTAATAATAACTTATTATTAAATATAGGGGCATCTCTGGCTTTAAGCAGCTCTTATAGTTATTTAATTTTGGTATTAGCTGCTGTAAGCTCTAGGGGTTAAGATAGTAATTATTTTACTATTAGAGGTATTTATTATTATTTATTGCTTAACTGTAAGGGATATTATTGCGGACACCTTGGGTTGCCCTTAGGACAACCTCCGGACGCCCCTTAGATGGTCGCCGGTCACGTGCCAGAGGCACGTACCCGTAGTATATAGTCTCTACGATCCCTAAGGCCTTACCTCCTTAAGGATTTATCTCTCTTACTAATCTATCCTATTCCACAATTGTGTCCTTATAGCCCCCTGTTTATAAAGTCCCCTCACATTCAAATCCTTCCTACTTTATTTAGAAGGGCAGCTGGCTTTAAGGACTAGATTGTTTGTTTACATCTTTTGTTTACATCCACTATCCTCCCTTAAAATCTCGCGACGACCCGAACGGAAACTCTATGAATACTTTATAAAAAGCCGTCGCGCCAAGGCAGGAAGGTCCCTCCAATAGCAAGAGATTGCGACAATATAAACCTCTAAGCAAGACGGCCGAACAAGCCCTAATACCTAGATGCACCAAGAGCTCGAAGACTCTCGCACACCTACAGTTACTAGCAATACTGAGGAAAACGCAGACACCCTCTATGACAGTCGCAATACTACTAGAAAGCAGCTGGAACCCCTCTGGCCCCACTTAGGCCAATTGGAAGATTAAGCGCCAAAGGCAATACTAAGATCTTCCCCTAAATTAGAAATACTAGCAGAGGAATATACTAACGCGCCTAATTAGGGACCCAACCGGAACCCTCCCGGAAGACCACCGGCCTATGATTGGTATAGTGGCGGCGTATAGACTGCTTATAAGCTAAGCGGGCCTACCCCTTTGGGTAATCTAACCTAACTACTAACTTAAGACTTAAACCTTGTAGGGAAACCCATATTAGCTACTGGTACTAATACTACCTCTATAGCTAGAGCTTTCCTAGGCCCAAGGTTAGAAAGTTAAGAGCCCTACACCAATTTTCTCTAAGGAGGATATTGGGAAGCTGCCGTAAGGCTCTCAGAAGCCATGCGGGAAGGAGCCACTGGTGAATATATTAGAAACCTTTAGGGGTAGGTCTAGATCTAGCAGAGCTTGATCTAGGCTGGATAAAATCTTTCACAACCTGGTTAAGGCTAAGGGCCTCCTAGGGGCTACCCAGTACCTACCTAAGGAGGTATAGAAGACTTAGAGAGGTATCTACGCAGCGAATGGAAAAAGGATATAGACCGACTAGCCAAGGCCTCTGGTAGTCTAGAACTCCGCCATAGACCCAACGCCCAACAGCTAGACGACTGGGTTCGTGAAATGGATAACTTCTTTAAAATACTGATGATACAAGACGATACCAAAGAGCGTACTTAATAGATTATTAGCAAAATTAAAGACCAATCCCTAAACCAGATCGCACTAAATCAGCTTAATAAAGAGCAAATTACCATATAGCCGCAGCTACAAACCTTCCTAAAGAAATGGACTTAAGATCCGCATGTCATATAATACAATAATGCAGAACTATTCTAGAACGGGACATAGCTCAACCGCCACGATTTCCGCCAGTTTATAAACTTTGTGGAAACTCGCGCTTAATTAATAGATCCAGAGCCCTTTAAAAACGAAGATGGTAGTATCCGTAAAAAGGAGAAGATCGGATTTATCTAGGCTAGAATTAAGCTAGCAATTCGTGATGAAATAAAGCGCGTTGGAGCCCTATCGCGGATCACCACATATGCGGATTTCGAACGAGCGGTTCTAAATGCCGAGGATGCGGTAAGGAACCAGACCTCTTCCAGTAAGAAGCTGGGGGGTAACCAAAAGCGCGGGCACTCTAGTAGTAACGTAGGGCAGACCCAAGCTCTAAAGAAGCCATTCTTAAAGAGAAACCCGGAATAGTTAAAGTTAGGGACCTTAAGTAATGGGAAAGACTCCTAGGGCTAACCTAATACCCATCCGGCATCCTCACGGGAACACTCTGAAAAGTTAAGAGAAAACTTCTCTAGAGGAAAACCCAATTGGAAAAACAAGTAGGGCAATAACCGCACTAATAATCTAAAAAAAGAAAAGCCCTAGTTGCGGACCTCTCCCAGCTGCAACTAGGGCAAGATACGGAAGGAGAGACTCTCTGTATTGCTGTTAAGCTGGAAATGGCACTCCCTATAGGTAAGGTACGTCAGTTCTAAGCACTATATAACAGCGGCGCCGAAATCAATCTTATATAATATGATTTAGTAAAAGAGCATAAGCTTATCCTGTCGCTAAGGTAGCGGAAACCTATCGCAGGGTTCCTAGATAAGTATTAAATTAAACTACATAGTGCCTATAAGCTCACAGTGTTAGTAGCCGATATACATAATCGCACCAAGGTGGTCGGCCCGCAACCCTTCTGGGCGGCTAACTTTGAAGGCTATAACCTTATTCTTAGATACCCTTGGCTTGCGGAAGTAGATCCTAAGATACGCTTTAAGACAGGAGCCTTTAAATAGTGGAATAATGAAGAATCGGAAGGGCGTATATTACTGGCAAGCTTGAAAGATATCCTAGAAGATATGGCTCCAGGTAAAATAGTATACGCTCTATACTTAAAGGAGTATCGGATCGAACCCCTATTCTATAGCAAGATGGGTATAGAGCCTAGCATAGGTAATAACCCCTCTATAACGGAGACCCTATAGGGAGCTGCCGGACAGGTCGCGGAGATACTATAGGGAGGCGGTAATCTTAAAGATCTTATGAGATACTTCTACCGCCACGGGTTACTCTGGCTTAAGCAATATATGGAGAATATGCTATGGTACCTTAAACGCTGCGTTAAAGAATTCCCTACCCTCCATTGGCTACCGCATAAAACGGTTTAACGTACAGTAGCAACTATGTACAAACAACTACTATAGCGCGTGACGCTACCTATAAGCGTCCTAAGGGAGCTCTGGGACCTACCTGATGATAATATGGAGGACGAACGCGACCCCGATCTATTAAATATCCCATTAGGCCTAAGGGACTTACTAAGGGTATTCTTAGGTAGGCGAGCCAAAATTATAGCGTAGAACTTAGAATACGATTATGCAATTAATCTAGAAGAGGGTAAATAACCCCCAAACCTTCCTATTTACAACCTCTCTCGTAAAGAGCTTAAGATCCTGCGGGAATACCTCAATAGTGTATAGGAAAAGGGATGGATCTAGCCCAGTAAGTCGCCAGTAGGCGCACCGATCCTCTTTGTCCTAAAACTGGATGGAACTATAAGGCTATGTGTAGACTATCGCGGTCTTAATAAAGTTATAATTAAGAACTATTACCTACTACTACTAGTTAGTGAAATGCTGGATTAACTATCTAGGGCGAAGATCTTTATAAAGCTGGATCTATAAGACGCCTATCATAGGCTCCGTATTAAAGAAGGGGATAAGTGGAAGACCGCTTTTAAGACCCAATACGGCCACTTTAAGTATATGGTAATGCCTTTCGGGCTAGCTAATGCGCCTACGACATTCCAATTGTATATTTATAGAGCCTTAGGGGGACTAGTTGACCGCATATATATTATCTATTTAGACGACATCCTAATCTACTTAAAAAATAAGGATTAGCACAAGCAACACGTCCACTAAGTGCTAGAACGTTTGGATAATTGGGGCCTCTACGCCAAGGCGTTAAAGTATGTCTTTAATACTAAGCAGGTCGAGTTCCTAGGTTACATTGTAACACCTATAGGTGTAGTTATGGACCTAGTACGGGTGTAGACGATCCAAGAGTGGCCGGAGCTAGAGAGCTACTAGGATATTTAAGTGTTCCTAGGCTTTGCCAATTTCTATAGGCGCTTTATCTATAACTACTTGGACGTCGCCCGACACCTATCTAACTACGTTACTGAAGCTTTCTGAGACCTGGCCTAAGAAGTAAAAAGCTTAAAGGCGGGAAGGAAGAAAACCAAGAAGGGACTAACTAAGTGGTATAAACTATGGACATGGCCCAGAAAGGTACAGAAAGCCTTTTAGGAACTACGCGTAAAGTTTATAAAAGCTCTACTACTGCGGCATTTTAACCTAGATTAGCCACTAATAATGGTCACTAATGCATTGAATTTTGCCCTTACCGGTATCCTACTATAACCCGATAGGTATCCGGACGCTACCCAGCTCTACTGGAGACTAGTAGCATTCTATAGCAGAAAATTCTAGGGACCTAAAGTTAGGTATTATATTCACGACAAGGAACTGCTGGCTATAGTTAACTGCTTTAAATAGTGGCGATACTACCTTGAGCATGTAAGCTATACCACTCGTGTACTCTTAGATTATTATAATCTATGCTACTTTATAACTACAAAGGAGCTTATACCTTGATAAGCTAGATAGGCAGAGGAGCTTACGCAATTTGACTTTAAGATTGAATATAAACTAGGGGAAAATAACCCTGCCAACGGACCGTTACGACGGCCAGACTATACTAAAGGCTTTAAAACGGGAGAAGGAAAATAGATGATAGATATTTTACTCCCTATATTATAGAACAAGCTCTGGGTGTAAAATGCTTAAGTACCTATAGCTCCACGCACTAAGTCTTAGGCGGTGTAAACCCTATTAGCTTCCACTAACGTTCCAGCTGGTACCCAGTCCGTGGCCGATGAGGGTCCGAAGATACCTAGACAGGACGTCCCCGATACAAGTTTGGAACCTAGTAATACACCACCCCTAATTGCTGAGCTATCCCCTTAAACCAAAAGCGAAGCTATAGAGCAATTGGAACTTAGAGCCCTATAATAACCAAAGGACTTTAACCTCGTAGCGGCCTTCCTGACGCACGCGCACTGAGAAGTTATAAGATCCATGGTACCATCTAGTCTCGTACTTAGAGCAGTATAAGGCGAAACAGCTTTTACCTAGGAACTATCCGAAAGGTTAATAGATCTTATCTATAAGGTGCAATAGAGGGACGCTTCCTATGCCATCTTTAATACGGAAGTAGACCGGAAACGTAACAGAAAGGAAGCTGCTAGGTGTTACCATTGGGAACTAGACCCAATAGGCCTACTGCGTAGATATAGCAAGGTTTGGGTGCTATAAGAAGTAAATCTATAATAGAAGATCCTTATAAGGAATCACAATGATCCTCTAGGCGGCCACTATGGTTAAGCCAAGATAGTAGAATTACTTTAACGCAAATACTACTGGCCAAAGCTTAAGCAGGAAGTAAAGGAGTACATTAGCCACTGTAAGAAGTGTTAAGTATACAAAATCCGAAGGCACAAGCTATAGGGTTTACTTGAATTAGTTCCCCCCACTAGTAAGCTATAGCGATATTACGCTATAGACTTTATTATGGATCTCCCGCCCTTAAAAGATGGGCAAGGATGAACATACGATTTGGTCCTGGTACTTATTAATAGGTTTTTAAAGTACGTCCAATACCTCCCCGTTAATAAGACAATTAATGTATAAGCGCTTACCAGCCTAATTAAGGAGAAATGCTTTCTTAAAGTAGATTAGCCACACTTTATTATTACTAATAGGGGCAGCGTCTTTATAAGCCAGTACTAGTCGGATCTATGCTTTTATTTAAAGATAGACTACCGCTATAGTATAGCTTTCTATCTGTAGACAGATGGGCAAATGGAACGCTAGAATTAGGAACTAGAGTCTTATCTGCGAATATATTTGAACTACCAGTAAGACAATTGGTGTGAGCTACTTCCGTATACAGAGTACGCTTATAACTCAAAGTAATATTTATTGCATTAGTTTGCACTAATCTAGATTGCCTATAGCATTTGACTATTGGGATTTAATGGTATACCCAACGATTACTGGCTAAGGCCGCATGATTAATTATGGGATCCTACTGGGAAGTCCAAGGACATCTACTAGAGAGTACAAGGATACCTCTAGGAATGGGAGGAGTAATGGAAGCATGCGAAGCAGAGCCTATAAGATACCTAAGAGCAGTAGAGACTCTGGTATAACCGCAAACACCAGGATAAGCATTTTAGAGTAGGCGACAAGGTTCTATTATATTTAACAAATATTAAGACCCGTTGACCATTAAAAAAGCTTAATATAAGATACCTAGGTCCCTTCTAAGTTAAGGAATAAATTGGCAAGCTAGCCTACCGTCTCTAGCTACCCCTATCTATGGCCTATGTATATCTAGTGTTTTACGTAAACCTACTGGAGCTATAGCATAGACTACTACCGGAAAAGAACTTCCGTCCAAGCCCAATTAAACACCCTAAGGTGGTGGGCGAGCGGTATAAGGTTGAAGCTATACTATGCCATAAGTCTGTTAAGAACAAGCTTTAATATAAAGTTAAATAGCTAGGCTAGCCCGCTAAGGACTCTACATAGGAACCAGAGGATTACTTTAATTATTGCGAAGATATTCTAAAAGAATATTGGGACTAAGGTCCGTAATCTGTAAATTGTAAAAAGCGCTCTAATACCACAGTGTTATCGCAGCCTATAAAGAAGACTCGCGTAAAGAGCAAGAAATAGGTTAAATCAGATATGGAACGGATAGGCTCCGGAAACTATAAGGATTAATTAGGGCTACGGCCTAAGGTAGGACAGGTCCTCAGCCTTTTTATGTACATAGCATAGAATTGATAGAGTATTTTGCTAGAATCGCATTCCCATTTATTAGTCTATATTAGGAATAGTGTTCCTATGCCTTCCTAAATACCTTATAAGGCCTTCCTAAGCACTAGTTAAGATCCTTGATTACTACCATGTATAAGAACAATCCCAAATGCCTAAATTAAAAGCCACTATGCCTTATCCTTAGGAGCAGGATTAGTATCTATTAGCCCTCCAAGGGATAGCTAATGGGAATGAGATCCCTTTATAGGTATATAAGTAGGCATAAAAACAGGGGCAGGACGATAAGGTATAGATAGAGCAGAGATTCTTAAACGCTTAACACCAATATTAGGTCCAAACCAATACCAACAAAGCTCTTAAGGCGTCAGCTTATAGTTAATAAAGACACACTCAAGCCCAGAATAAATAGAGACGTTGGCTGGCTAATATAGTCTGGAACCACCAAGACCTTACTACGGCAACTGTTAGTTACCTATCCGCTAGGTACCTGAAGGGTAACCTACCTAATACCGCATTATATTATGCTCTTTCAAAACTTAACGCGCATGCGCGAACTCCTTTTTATAGTATACAGCGACCTTCTTCTTATCACCCCCATCCCGCACTCTATCCTTAGTGTACCAGCCTTGCTCTCTTATTAGGCGTTACTAGCTAGCTTACTAAGAATTATAGGCAGTGTAGATGGCTGTGGCGTAGTCTTAAATGCGACCCAGATGTTTAGCATTAGCGCTGGAATAAGAGAGAGCCCGGGCGATATAGTAGTTAAGGACATTAAAGGATCGTCGCCACTTAGGCCCAGGCTATATTAAAGCTTAAAGTCAGCAATAGAAACCTATTAAGGATAGGAAATCTTACCTTAACATAATTGCCGCTCTTAGTACGTATACATCAATTATAAGGACTAAAGGTGTTAGACCTTACATAGTAGGTCTTATTGCAAGCATCCAGAATCTTCTTATTAGACTTCTGGTCTTTTAAGGACGTGTATGCAAAGTTATTTAGGTAGGACCAGCACCAGTTACGGGTCAGCGGAGGTTGGGGTTCTATATGCAGCGGCAGGGCCAGAATACGCTATGGAATTAGCTTAGAAGAGCAGTTAGCAAGAGAACAAAAAGGCATATTAAATAGATAATAAAAAAAAAAAAGAAAATCTTGATAATATATTAAAGATACGTCCAAATTTAGACGAAGGTTAATAATGGGAAGTAAGGTGTTAAGGAAAAGGAGCAGCTTAATAAGTAAGGTGTCTCTATACTTTACCTTCTAATACCCTTCTAGTGAATAGCCGTAACCTTGCCGATATAACTCCGTTACAATAGCGTAATTCAGAAGGAAGGAAACACGCGTATATGCTATTTAGCCATCACTTCCTCATAAAAACTAATTACGCGGCCAGAGAAGGCAATTAAGACGTCAATTACAGACATATATAGGTTAAATTATACCTAAACGATACTACGGTATTAAAGAACAACGTTATAAACGTTCTTAACAATCGCATAATAGCTAAAGGTGCTATTGCAAAGTGTCCCTCCTGTTTACTGGGCAGTAGAGCTACGCCAAATATATAGTATAGGACCAATGAGAAAAGATTATAGATTAATATCTTAAAAGTTAAAGACGATAGCAAGCCAAGGCTCTATACGTTAAATCCTATACTAAAAGGTTCTATGGAACTATACTAGGAACACCAAATTGCCTATAACACTCGCGATTGATTGTAGACCGGCATAAAGGCTTAGAAGTAGAGTTGCATAAAAATTCTTAAGTTAGCTTAGGTAGTCACCGGCATGTTTCCGGTAGGCTTCTAATAGGTCTCCTGGCAATCCTCGCGTCTTTTCTCTAGTCATGTTTTTCCTTATTGAGGTTTTCAGGAGTTTAAAGCAGGGGTTAGATAGATAGATAATATACAGCGGCATACCAATATCTCTCTAAACCCCTTCTGGGACGAGCCCTTATAATCTCCCTACCGTAAGGTAATGGCGATTGGGGGCCGACCGCAAGAAGGGGGGGGGCAATGTAAGGGATATTATTGCGGACACCTCGGGTTGCCCTCAGGACAACCTCCGGACGCCCCTCGGATGGTCGCCGGTCACGTACCAGAGGTACGTGCCCGTAGTATATAGTCTCCACGATCCCTAAGGCCTTACCTCCTTAAGGATTTATCTCTCTCACCAATCTATCCTGTTCTATAATCGTGTCCTTATAGCCCCCTGTCTACAAAGTCCCCTCATATTAACGTCCAATTTGGATCCCTATTGGGCCCACGCGGACTACTCCTTATTTACATATAGGGAGAAAACTCTATTTAAGAAAACCCCGTAATCCATCTCCCTGCCTTTTAGGACTCGCCTACTTAGCGCCTATAGGTTACCTATAGTGCTCTACTACCTTACTTTTTGACCTCCTTGGGAACCACTGCTGCCATAACAAGCCTACGGACGCGCTAGTATCGCAAACTTAACTCTACTACTGTAGAGTCATCAAGGGGCGCCTGATACTCGCCCCTTTGCCTTCTATTACTATTTTCTTTATAACCCGGAACTGGTCTAGTACGTTTTGGCTAATAAGCCACTGGGTAACCACCTTAAGACCTTTTTGTATTAAGAGCAGTGTATTATAGTTCTCTGTGCCAGCTGCTAAGAGCATTGCTTCTCGGTTAGTGCGTAAGGGGCATAATAGTATTACGTGTTTTGGTGTCTGTCTTGGCCAGCCACATTCGCATCTTAGGCTACTTACTGGGACACCCACTATATTAGAGGTATTTAAGGGTCCTATAGCGGATTTGCCAGCTACTATATTTCTTAGCATAGTATTAAGGGTATTAGGTAATTCTAGGTAATTTCTTTAAGGGTTCTAGTCTATGCATATTTAGTTTTTAGGGTTCTTTTTATATTCCTTTTATGTTTTTAGGGTTCTATTCTGTCCTTATAGTCCTAGTAATTGTTACGGGACTACCTGCGACACGCGCTACACTAGACGCGTAGCTTTTCTTTCCTTGTTTAATATCGCTTGGCAGATAGTTTATCCGCCCCAATTGCCCTTATATAGATTTAGCCGCAGTTGCATTCCTGTTAAGCTCTTTAGCAATCCTCTTAAGTTTCTACAACAGCTATATATAGCTATTAATTCTTTGAATCTAATACTTGTTTATCTAGCGTTTGCATATAATACGTCATCTTCGTAACAGTAATGTCCTTTAGGTCCTATTCTATGTTTTTGTCCTATTTATAGTTTTATAAATATATTTAAGTTCTATTTTAGGAAGAAAAAGTAGTATAAGCTTTAGATAATGTTAGTGACTTAGTTAATTAAGGCATAAGTATAGCAAGAAGGACGCATGCAAGCCTATATAATTAGATTGTCTATAAATAAGGACCTAAAGCTAGAGAAAGAAAAGGAAAAGAAGAGCAGCGCTGGTCAAAGTAGGGTTCTTTTATACGGTCCTCTAGTTATATAACCGCAAGTTCTACCAAGTTCTGCCAAGTTCTACCAGCTAAGTTCTACTGTTTTCTGCCAAAGCCGTAATAAACTAGAAGCTAAAATGGGTAAAGCCTATATTAAAAAGGGTTAAAGGACTTTGGGAGTCCTACTAGGAAAAGGCTCCTTTTTCTTTAATTTCTTTATTATATAAAAAAAAACCTTAAGGGTAGGAGCTTAATATATTTAATTAAATTGCTTAAAAGTTAGGGAAGTATACTTAACTATAAAGTTAGGATAAGTTCTAAGACTATTATAATGGGGAACCGTACAATATTGGTAAGATATTAGCCCTTAAATAGTAGTGTTAAGATTAACAGAGAAAACGTTAGCCAAGGTTATTATATATAGCAATTAATATTCTCTTAATTTTAGCTATAAGCAATAAACCAAAGCAAGTCTTTTTAGGGGCATATTATACGGTATTATAGGAAAGGGCGCAGATAGGACCCAAAAACCTTAAAAGAGTAGAGTGTTTAAAGTATTAAAAATAAAGTAGTATTTTAGAAGAAAAACTTAAGATAATAACTTAAATAGACTGTCCAATATCCACAATATCCGCAATATCCGCAATATCTACAATATCCGTAATATCTGTAATATCCGCAACATCTACAATATCTATAATATCTACAATATCTACCAAATTCTGCCAAGTCCGCCGAATTCTGCCAAATTCTATTAGAACTGTAATCTACTCTATATATAGCGCGACTCCTATTAACCTAGCAACTAAGTTAATAATATATGCCCCTTTTGTTATAAGGTCTATATAGAAATTAAATAGATAAACGTATATATTACAATTCTAAGGAGTATAGGCTAGCGTATAGATATAGAGAGATATAGACAAGTCTATATTAATAATGGATTGCAGCCTAATTGTAATAAAGCCTTATGGAAAATACCACGGTAGACTTATTATTAGGCTAGGTTGTATAGGTAAACAGGAAGTTAATAATATAACAGTAGAATAACTAGTGGAGTGGTTACCCAATAGATTAACTCTAATTGTATTTTAAGATTTACTATAAGGAAAGGAACTATCTAGGTAGGGACTATAGGTCCTTAAATACAAACCCTTACTCCTAAGAAAGTAACTACTCTATCTACTCTGTTTACTCTATTTGCTCTATTATAGACCTTATAGATTATATTATATAACCTTAGCTACTATTCCTTGTTATATAGCTCTACTAGTTCTATTCTAGACCATACCCTTATTAACTAACTAGCTTCTTCTAACTCTTCTCTAAGTAGTTATAGCGTTATACTTAAAGCGTCTATAATACTATCTCCCTCCTTTTTATCTTTATCCTTAAAGATTCCTAATATCTCTAAGTTGTTTACTAGAGGTGTAATGTCCGCTTAATTAATTTGGTTAATATCTTTACTTATTATACCTAAGGCTCCTTCTTCTTCTTCCATAGCTTATTAGTCTTATACCGTTGCTATTTGTATATAATCCTTATACAAACTTACGCACTATACTAATTTTTTAGCCATTAATTAATAACAAACCAACGTCTTTATAGATAATTGGCCAACGTTACGTTCTAGATCTTTATAGGGCGATTCTAATGCTGCCAAAATTATTGTGAACGGCCTAGTGGTTACCGCTACGTTTTGCCTTAAATATTACCACTAAAATAGTAAACATTTAACTAAAGCCACTAATCCTTAACATTTGACCTCCTATATTAATATTTATAGTAGATAAACACCTAAATAGCTAATATATTGTATCTAGATTAGTTCTATGACTTATTACCTACTTTATTGCTCCTCCGCTGCCTGCACAAACGCCTACACGAAAGCCTGCACGAAGCCTGCACGACGCTTGCACGACGCCTGCACGAACGCCTGCACGAACGCCTGCACGAATACAAACTCTATATAAAGCTCTGCATGAGGCTCTGGTCGAAGCTCTGGTCGAAGCTCTGGTCCAAGCTCTGGTCGAGGCTCTGGTCGAAGTTCTGGTCGAAGCTCTGGTCGAAGCTCCGCTCGAGGCGCCGGTTGAAGCTCCGGTTGAAGCTCCGCTCGAAGCTCTGCTCGAAGCTCTGCTCGAAACTCTGCTCGAGGCTCTGCTGAAGCTCTGCTCGAAGCTCTGCTCGAAGCTGCTCGAGGCTCTGCTCGAGGCTCTACTCGAAGCTTTGCTCAAAGCTGCTCGAAGTTTTGCTCAAAGCTCTGCTCGAAGCTTTGCTCGAAGCTCTGCTCGAAGCTCTGCTCGAAGCTCTGCTCGAAGCTCTGCTCGAGGCTCTGCTGAAGCTCTGCTCGAAGCTCTGCTTGAAGCTGCTCGAGGCTCTGCTCGAGGCTCTACTCGAAGCTTTGCTCAAAGCTGCTCGAAGTTTTGCTCAAAGCTCTGCTCGAAGCTTTGCTCGAAGCTCTACTCGAAGCTCTGCTCGAAGCTCTGCTCGAAGCCCTATATTATACCGGGAAGGTTCTACAATCGGCCGTATAGCCGCCCATACAATCTGTCGACCTGAATCGGACTTGCTTACTACAGTCTTACTACCGTCTTTAATGCCTACCACCCTATGCTTACTACCCTACTTATAACTCACCAACATACTGCTTACCCCCGTATGCCTTACTACCTATTTCTATTACCTATACCTACTTAATGTATATAGAGAGCTTCTAGAGCCAGCTTAAATAAGTATTACGCCAGCAGGAACTATTTTATTTATTCGTAACTATAGCTACCTACTATTTACTGCTGCAATCCGCCGTTTTCTACTAGTACGGTAATATTAACCCCCTTCTTTTAGCTTTATATATCTATATTATACCTATAGGTATTCTTATCTTTATACTCTATAGGTAATATATTATCCTTACTATACTAATATATTATCTACTTATCTAAGTACTTTAATAGTCTAGGTTTATTAAGGTAATAGCTATAGAACTTTTATAGCTTTTAGAGACTACTTATAAAGTTCTATATAGAGTATTAAGTGTCACAGTACGTGCAGAGGGTCAACGAGGTAACTGTGACTGTGTATCATTGACAAACGATGTCGTGTGCAGAACTATGTAGGAGGTGAGGCGGTATATATACACGTCGCTCAGGGGTTAGGTCTGTGCTCGTGTCATGACAACACCGAGTCATAACAACGCGTCAGGCCAGTGCCGTGACATTAAGTAGGGTTTAGCCTATATTCTTTCTAGCTAATATAATACTTTAGTATTCCCCTTATAAGTTTATAGGCTAGAACTTTTTTAACTTCCTATTTATATTTACTATTAACTTAAATTAGTAGTAGAAACGAGTTAATTATCTTAGTAAAGGTCCGCGGCGGCCTTCCGTAGCTTATTATATAAAAAGACAAAATAGACTTTAATTAAATCTAGGAGTTTAATCTTATATAAGTTACTTTATTAAAGATCTTATACAATCTTACTATTTAGTAGTTTAGCTTATAGGAGGTACTTTATATGCTTAACACTAAATTCTAATTTCCTAATATCAAAAAGCCAGAACCAGCTTAATTCATATACGCGGAGCTCTTGCTGCACCCGGCCCAAAAAGACCAAACCAACCAAAAGAACCCTGAAAAACACCCTGATAATCCCCTGAGATGCATGCATCACAGGGAAGGCACAGGTGGAACGACGGTGGTACGCAGTCGCGCGCAACCGCCAGACCCATACCCAATAATGGCCCCCCACAACAACAACAAGGACGGGCGAATACCATACCAGAAAGCGGAAATACCCCAATTAAGAAGGCATCTGATAAAATATAAAGCCTATTAAACGCGTCCAGTATCCGGAACTATAGGGGAGTATCTATTAGCCATTATAAACTAATACAGCTAGCAGAATGGCTCCAGTCTAGCGAACCTTAGGCGCCCCTCTAGTAAACCCTTAATTAAATCCTCTAACGGCTAAACAAAATCGAAGATAAATAAAAACCCCCCCTATAGGCGAACCGCACCTGGGCCGCCGTAGCTGCGCTTCTATAGCATAGGGAACCTACCCCCCTAAAAACAACAACTGGGTATACAATCACAATACAACCAAATATAGAAAAGGCAGAGGAACTTAGGGGACAATCAAAAATAAAAGTTCTTATAGAGATTCGCAAGGAGGTCTATAACGCCGTTACAGTCTAATACCTTAGGAGTGGAGATATTAGAGTCACCCTAAAGGACCAATAGGCAAAGGAACGGGCCGTAAGGGCAGGGGACAGGCTAGGAGAGCATATTAGCATAAAAGTGCTTTATAAAGATCACCCAGTTAAAGTCCTGTCGGTTCCCATAAGCCTTAGGGTAGAAAGGGGACGCCAGGCGGACAATACAGCAACTATACAGGAGATAGTAAAACAAACGGAACGCCTTATACTAGGATTTATAATTACCCGGATCCAATAGCTTTAATAGGAAAATATAAACTAAGTATACAATAAGAACAATAAGAGGATATAAGGGGCGCCAGAGACTCGCTAGGGAGATAATAGATAAACATATAGCTCCCTTATTATTAGCGTATATATACTAGGAATGCAAAAACTTCTTATCCAAAAAGGAATAATTATAAATGGCCTTATATACAACACAAGGCTCTACAACCACAGACTACGCCTGGAACGATATTATTGCTATATATAATAGGGACACACCCAATCCACATACGCAGCACAGGTATGCTACGGCCACTGTGCAGGCCCCTATAATATAAGACAATATATAAATTAAGACTAAATAAAATGCGCGAACTGTTACCAAAGCACACATAAGGCGTGGGAGAGAGAAGACTGCATTAAATATAGGAGACGGAAGGAAAGGGCTTAACAGCTATAGAAACAACTGCACGCTAGGTTATACAAATAGAAATAACAGGCGATAAGCTAGGGGGACACAGGTGTCTTCCTAGCGTTTCCTACCTTTAACACTAAGGGGCTAAGCCAGCTATCCCAAGCCTTAACAGGCTAAAAGCGATGCCGCGCAACATTACTAGACCGAACAGGGATATAAGGGACATATAGGATATAAGGGAGAGGACGCCTAGTAGGAAGACCCCCATAGACGGCTATAGTAAGTTTAAGGCCGGGACAATTAAGAATTAGATTTAACGTGGTAAACATAACATACACAGCTAGCTTATAAGGGGCATATAGCTAACCGGCGAGAACGGGGGAAGAACCGGAGGCAATAATAAACTTAGATTTAGAAAGGCTAGTAGGAACATAAGACACAGGAATGGAAAGCTCTATATAAAATAAGTAGTGGCTAGGGAGCAAACACAGGAGATAGAAGTTCTAAATATTTTAGAGAAAGTGGAAACGGAAGAAGCGAGAAGCGAAGAAGAGGCAAAGGACCCCCGCTGGGGGTCCACTACTTGACCATTATACAGTATAACTGCGGCAATACGAACCACCGTCTAGTAAGGCCCCTACTAGATAGTCTAGACCTAGAGAAATACCATATTCTTACTATACAAGAGCCGTATTATAATACCTATATATAATTAATATACTGCCCCTAAGGATTCTAGCTCCTGTATAAACCAAAAGCAGCTATACGCGTATACTTTATGATTAGTAAAAATATCAGCCTTGCCTTATGGTCATAGTAGGCAGTTAACCTAGATATTGCAGTTATAACCATCCAGACATACAGGGGACTAGTATAAATCATTAATATCTATAACCCTAGGGTCGAAGGGGTAGTATAGACAGAGAATATTATATCTATAATAAGCTTGCTAGAAACTAAACACGCGGAGTCTATCCTATTAGGAGATATAAACCTCTACCACCTATAGTAGGGGGGCATCCATATTGCTGCCAATTAATAGGCAAAGTGCCTACTAAGAGCTATAGATAATGGGGGCCTTAAGCTAGCTACCCCCCCAGGTACAATTATATGGTAATAGGGCACCGCTAAAAGTACAATTAACCTTACAATTATGGACGAAAACCTATACCAGAGACTCAAAAGGTGCTCCCCTAAAGAAGAATAGGCACTTACCTTAGACTATATCCCTATCCAGATACAACTAGATCTAGACATTAAGACATAACCAAATGGCAAAAGATACGCAATAAGGAAGCTTAACATAGATAGCTTCCTTAATATAATTAAATAACAACTCTAAGACCTAGAAGAAATCCACCTAATACCAAACAAGCGAGGCTTATTGGCTACCCCTAAGGAAATTAATTAAAGACTAGAAAGGATCTAGGTAGCAATTAAAAGTAGGCTAAAAGAGCACTGCCTGGTTTTAAAACCGGGCCCCTATACGCGATACGTATGGTCCGCATAGTACGCGGCCCTTATAGCCGGCCAACGACAAGCAAGGAGGAAATATACAAGCAGCCACAATTCTGAGGACAAGAGACAATATAAAGATACAAGAAACCAGCTAAAGAATACCCTAAGAAAAGAAGTAAGGAATAACTAGAGACGGTTTATAAACAAATATAGTATTAACCCGAGTCTCCCCTATAACAAGGGCCTTTAGACCATAGCAAAATGGGTAAAGAAAAAGGCGGGACGCCTAGTAGAAGATCTATACCTACTACCCCTACAAAGAGCAGGAGAACTATAGGCCACAAGCAACAATAATAAGAAGGCAAAGATCCTTATAGAAAGATTTTTCCCTTAACCGGCTCTAGTAGACCTTAGCGACATTACTAGTAAAACACCAGTAACTCACCTAAGGGTTAACAGCGATATAACAACTAAAGAAATAGCTAGAACCATTAGCCGCCTCTTAAATAACACAGCACTAGGACTAAATAGGATCCTAAACGAAGCCCTAAAGACCTATGGACTACTTATAGCACCTTAGCTTGCAGACGTAGCTAGAGCATGCTTTGTAATAGGCTACTACCCGTAACTTAGAAGATCTATAACGACGGTTATCTTATAAAAAGAAGGCAAAGCAGACTACTTAATCCCAGGAAGCTACCGCCCTATTGCCTTAAAAAACACCCTAAGCAAGATCTTAGAAAAGGTTATAGCGGACTATATAGCAGATATGGTAGAGGAACATACCCTACTACCACAAAGCTAAATAGGGGCAAGAAAGAATCGCTTAACGCTATTAGCACTTACACTACTCGCTACTACCATTAAAACTGCATGGGCTATATAAAAGGACTTTATAGTATTAATACTTAGCCTAGATATCAGCGGCGCCTATAACAATATACCCTATAAGCGTCTCCTATACATCCTTAGGGCAAAGGGCTTTCCAGAATAGATTATTCAGTTTATTTAAGGATTTATAGGCTAGAAAGAAATGTTACTAATCTTTAGCGGATACCAGAGCCCCCCTATTACAGTTATAATAGGAATACTATAAGGATTACCTCTATTACCTATACTCTTCCTCTTCTTTGTAAGCAACCTACTTAACACCTTTAAGGAAGGGGCGACCTAGGGGATAGGCTTTATTAATAATATAAACCTAATTATATATAGGCCAACAGCCGTAGAGAACTGCAGGACACTAGAGAAAGCCCACAACACCTATATAGAATGGGTAAGATAATATAGAGTCCAATTCTCACTAGAGAAATACCAGCTAATCTATTTTATAAGAAAACGTAACCAATCTATAAATCTTTAGCATACAATCCATATCTAAGGCTTTAGGGGTTAACTGGTTCAAGGCCTAAGGGTATTAGGAGTATAGGTAGACAGCAAGCTCTAGTGGAGCGTATATGCGGCGCAAGCGGCCTATAAGGGCTAAGCATAGTATATCGCCATGTCCAGGATTGTTAATTCTATATAGGGTCCATACTTCTAGAGGTTACGCCTACTATACATAGCAGTTATCCGGCTAACTATAACGTATAGATCTAGTATTTGGGCCACTAGAGAAACTGAGAAAGGCCCCCCTAAATCACTCCTTAAACCACTCTAAAAGGTCCAAAAAGCCTGCCTTAGGAGTATAACAGGCGGGTATAAGCAAACGGCCACAGTACTGCTCGAGAAGGAAGCCAATATTCCCCCCCTATAACTATATATTGAAGCCGATGCAATGTAAAGGGTGTAAAAGGAACGCAACTCTAACGTTATAAAGTATATTAAGACACGCCTAAATAAACTATAGAGGGACCCTAGGGTGCCCTATAGGAGAAGGAACTAATAACCCCAAAGTAGGGAAGATATATTAGGAAAACAGGTAGAGAAAGTAGAAGAAGAATAGTGCGGCG
>Ga0307507_10003981_pt1 | contig 27116 bp, 28 predicted proteins | sample 7_EM_MG_FD_207223 | JGI IMG/M metagenome (GOLD analysis project Ga0307507, IMG submission 207223) | Populus trichocarpa ectomycorrhiza microbial communities from riparian zone in the Pacific Northwest, United States - 7_EM | ecosystem: Host-associated > Plants > Roots > Unclassified | place...
GCCGCGATCGGGATCGCGGCGCCGATCCTGCTCATCCTGCTGCGGGTGCTCCAGGGCTTCTCAGTCGGCGGCGAGGCCGCGGGCGCGATGACCTTCCTGGCCGAGCACGCCCCGGAAGGCAAGCGCGGCCTCTACACGAGCTTCGCCCAGATCGCGTCGTTCCTGTCCCTGCTGACCGGCACGCTGATCGCCGCCGCCATGACCAGCGGCCTGGGTCCCGACCGGATGCAGTCGTTCGGCTGGCGCATCCCGTTCCTGCTGGCGATCCCGCTCGGCATCACCGGCATCTACATCCGCAAGCGCATCAGCGACACGCCCAACTTCACCCGCCTGCAGGAAGAAGGCGGGCTGTCGAAGAACCCGCTGAAGGAGGCGTTCGCCTCACCCCAGCACCGCCGCGCGATGCTGCTCGCCCTGTTCATCCCGCTGATGAACGGCTCCGGCTACTACGTGCTGTTCACCTACATGCCGACGTTCATGAGCAAGGAACTGCACTTCGGCAAGGTGCAGGGCCTGCTCGTCACGGCGATCAGTCTGGTCGCCATCTCCATCGCGATCCCCTTCATGGGCGCGTGGTCCGACCGGATCGGGCGCAAGAAGGTCCTCATCGGCTCCGCCGTCGCGATGGCCATCGCGGGCTTCCCCTGCTACCTGCTGATCGGCACCGGGGACGTCGGGCTCGCCATCATCGGCGCCTGCGTCATGGCGGTCATCTTCGCCGGGCACACCGGCGTGATCCACATCCTGCTGGTCGAACTCTTCCCCACCCGCGTCCGGTATTCCGCCTACGGCCTGGGCTACAACGTCTCCTCGGCCCTGTTCGGCGGCACCGCGCCGCTGCTGATGACCTACCTGATCGGCCAGACGCACAACGTCTACATGCCCGCGTTCTACGCGGTGCTCACCGCCGTCGGCACCCTGATCGCGGTGTCCCGTGTGACCGACCGCGCCCACGTTCCGCTCAGCGACGCCTGACTTCCGGGAGTTACCGAAATGCCCTTTTCCGACTACAAGACCGCCCTCGTCACGGGCGCCTCGACCGGGATCGGCGCGGTCGTCGTCGAACGGCTGACCAAGCAGGGACTCGAAGTCCACGCCGTGGCCCGCAACACGGCGCGCCTCGACGAGCTGGCCAAGCGCACCGGCTGTGTCCCGCACGCCGTGGACGTCACCGACACCGCCGCCCTTACCGACGTCGTGCAGGGACTGGAGATCGACGTCCTCGTCAACAACGCCGGCGTCTCCCGCACCGGGAACATCCTCACCGCCGACGAGTTCGCGATCGACGAGCAGATCGCGGTCAATCTCCAGGCCGTGCTGCACCTGGTCCGGCTGATCATGCCCGGTATGGTCGCCCGCGACCTCGGGCACATCGTCAACATCAGCTCCATCGCCGCGGTCTACAACTTCGGCGGCAACACGATCTACCACGCGACCAAGTCGGCCGTGCACACGCTTTCCCGGCAGCTGCGCGTCGACGGGTACGGCCGGCGCATCCGGGTCACCGAAGTCTGCCCCGGGCGGGTGGAAACGGAGATCTTCGGCCGGCTCCTGGGCGACATGGACCGGGCGCAGCGCGAGTTCTACGACGGATACGAGTCGCTCAAACCCGAGGACATCGCCGACGCCATCGAGTTCGCGATCGCGTCTCCCCGGCACGTGAACGTCAGCCACCTCGAGATCCTGCCGACGTTCCAGGTGCCCGGCGGGCTGAACTTCGAACGGAGGGCCGACTGAATGCGCACCGCCGAGCGGGTCCATCGCATCAAACCCTCCCCCAGTACTGCTGCCGCGCAACGGGTCCGCGAACTCAAGGCCTCTGGGCTCCGGATCCTCGACCTCACGGTCGGCGAACCCGACTTCGACACACCCGAGCACGTGAAAGCCGCCGCGATCGAGGCGATCCAACGCGGCGAAACCAAGTACACGCCCGTCAATGGCACGCCCGAACTGCGGGCAGCCATCGCGTCGAGGCTGCTGTCACGCCATGGGTTGCGGTATCCGGCCGAGGCGATCACGGTCGGCGGTGGCGCGAAGCAGGTCATCTTCCTCGCGCTCATGGCCACTGTGGACACCGGCGACGAGGTGATCATCCCGGCGCCGTACTGGGTGTCCTATCCGGACATGGTGCTCGCCAACGACGGCACCCCGGTCATCGTCTCCTGCCCGGAATCCGACGGCTTCAAGCTGACCCCGGGCAGGCTCGCAGCGGCGATCACCCCCGCCACCCGCTGGGTCGTCCTGAACGCGCCGGGCAACCCGACCGGTGCCGCCTACACCGCCGGTGAACTGCGCGCGCTGGCCGACGTTTTCCTGGCCCAGCCCCACGTCAGCGTCCTGACCGACGAGATCTACGACGAGATCTGGTACGAGCCGGACCAGGCCCCCACCCTCGTCGGCGTCGAACCGCGGCTGCGGGACCGGGTGTTCGTCACCAACGGCGTCTCGAAGACGTACGCGATGACCGGCTGGCGGATCGGCTACGGCGCAGGCCCGGCCGAGCTCGTGGCGGCGATCAACAAGCTGCAGTCCCAGATCTCGTCGTGCCCGTCCTCGATCAGCCAGGCGGCGGCCGTCGCCGCGCTCAGCGGACCGCAGGACTTCATCGCCTCGACCGTCGCCGTCTACCAGGGACGTCGAGACAAAGCCGCCAAGCTGCTCAACGACATCCCCGGTATCAGCTGCAGCGCGCCGAGCGGCGGCTTCTACCTGTTCGTCAACTGCACCGCACTGCTCGGCAACGGCCCGATCCGCACGGACGGGGACTTCGCCCGCTACCTGCTGGAGTCGCAGCAGGTAGCAGTCATCCACGGGGCGGCGTACGGCTCACCGGGCTACTTCCGGATCTCGTTCGCCACCTCGAACGCCATCCTCGACGAAGCCTGCGACCGCATCGCCCGCGCCTGCACCGACCTTTCCTGAGAGAGAACCATGTTGCGTGTCACCACCAAGTTCGACCGGCCCGACCCGGACCTCGTCCGGCAGCTGGGCAAGTACTCGTCCGCGACGATCCACGAGGCGCAGGGCAGGCTGGGCGCGCTCGGCTCGGGCATCAAGCCGGTCGACCACACCATGTCCTTGTGCGGGCCCGCCTTCACGGTCCGCTGCGCACCCCGCGACAACCTCATGCTGCAAGTCGCGATCGCCCACGCCCAGCCCGGGGACGTCATCGTGGTCTCCGCCGGCGAATACGCCGAAGCCGGCTCGTTCGGCGACGTGCTGGCCAACGCCTGCCAAGCCAAAGGCCTGGCCGGACTCGTCACCGACACCGGCGTCCGCGACACCCGCGAACTCCGCGAACTGGGCTTCCCCGTGTTCTCGTTGAGCGTCTCGGTCAAAGGCACGGTCAAGGAGACCATCGGCCCCCTGGCTTCACCGGTCCTCGTCGGCGGCGAACTGATCCGCCCGGGCGACGTCGTCCGCGGCGATGCCGACGGCGTCGTAGTGGTCCGCCGCGAGGACCTGGCCAACGTGATCCAGCAGTCCCAGGAGCGCGAAGACGCGGAAGCCGGCTATATCGCCGACTACCGGGCCGGGAAGAGCGTCATCGAGGTCAGCAAACTCGCCCCCGTACTGCAGGCGAAAGGCCTCGTCATCGACGAATGACCGGGCCCGTGTCCCCGCGTTGGCTTGGGCTAACCCCGCCCCTGACCCGTGGCGACGCGCTCATCTCGACGGTTACCGTCGGTACACACATCGCTCCCCCAGGTATCGAGACCCAGGCTCTGCCGACAACTCACCTCGCGACGCCCCCTCGACCTCGCGCTACTCTGCGTAGAGCAACCGTCCGCGCCGGAATCTTGCCCTTGACCTGCGGTTTCACCCCCGCAGCCGAGGCCGATGCCAAACCCGATGATCATTCCAGGCGGTCGCGCCGCGTGATGAGCACCCCCCTCAACGAGGCCGCCGCGGGACCGTATACTCTTTCTTCAGCAGGTCCGAGTGGCGGAATGGCAGACGCGCTAGCTTGAGGTGCTAGTGCCCTTAACGGGCGTGGGGGTTCAAGTCCCCCCTCGGACACACACGTTAACCACACGCGGAGAGACCGTCACATCGACGGTCTCTTTTTCGTTGTCGTAGACCACTTCGAGCCCGAGGTCCCGGTAGACCCGCACAATCCGCTCCGGGCTCCGCGAGTTGAGGTGTCGCGCGACGTCGCCCAGCGAATCAAGCATGGCGTACACCTCGGCGAGGTCGACCGTTGCCGCGTCTGGCAGGTGCTCTAGCTCGGCTTCCGCTGCCTGCCGCTCCGCTTGAGCGAAGTTCATCGGCTCGACGAGCGCCGCCGGATCAACTCCGGCGTCGATCGCTGCCTGGTGCCGCCGTAGCTTCGCAGTTGCGTCCTTCAAGCGTCTCTCCACGGACGCCCGACGACTGTCCGGCCTGACGTCCTGCGCGCCGACGAGCGCAGCAACCGTCTCATCCCGGTTCTCCGGGGCGAAGACCTTGCACAGCCACGCGTTCACCGGCGGCGTCACCACGTCTTCCCGCAGGTTCACCGTCTTCGGGTGACCGGCCAGCACTGCCGATCCGGGCGCCAGCGTCCGCGCGATACACCGGTAGTAGATGCCCTTGCGGATCGCGGCGCCCTGCATCCTCCGAGTGCAGATCTCGCAGCGCACGAGTCCCTTCAGCAGATAGGTGTGCTTCGTCGCCGGTCGTTCCCGTTCCAGCTTCGCGATACCCCGCATACCGCCGGCCGCACGCGACCGGCGCACCAACTGGGCTTGCGTGAACGTCTCGACCGAGACGATCTCCGGGTGCGCCGGACGTCGGGACCGCACGATACGTTCCGGCGCTGCACGGCGGAACCACACCACGTGCCCGGCACTCACGTCATCCGGGTTCAGCAGCGTCTCGTGCTTGGACCAGCGCCCGAAGACCGCATATCCCGTGTACCGAGGATTCTCCAGAATCGCCCGAACGGTGCTTCCCTGCCAGCCATCGGCGAGCCGATGCCGATTCTGATCCGGCCGCCGCTCGGACGGGCACTGAACTCCGTCCAGGTTGAGCCCCTTCGCGATCGCGCGATCGCCGACGCCTTCCAGATACTCCGCGAAGATGCGCCGGACAACCTCGGCTGTTTCGTCGTCGATCGCCAGCTGGCGCAACCGAAACCCCTCGGCAGCCTTCCGCGGATTCGGATGCGGACCGCCGTCAACGACGACGTACCCATACGGTGCCCGGCCGCCCTGATGCCGCCCCTCGTTCACGACCTGCGCGTCCATCGCAGCGCGAACACGCGCCTGAACGTGCTGACGCTCCGACTCGCTCATCCCGCCCAGCACGCTCATCAGCATCTTGTGCGACGGGTTCCGAGCGTCGAACTTCCCGCCCAACTCCGGCACCCACAAGCTCACCCCGTACGCCGCAAACCTCGGCGCGATCAGCGAGAACTGATTGCCGAACCAACACCGCGTACCCTCGCCGACAACCACGGCGTCCCATGTTCGCCGCGGGTTCTTCAGCTCCGCGAGCAGCCGCGCCGCCTCGGTCCTCCGCTCCCACGGCACCGAACGCGACTGCCCGATGTCGAAGAACTCCGCGACAATCCGGCCGCCGAGCGGCTCGACGAACTTCCGTGCGTTCCCGAACTGCCAGCCGCGTGAAGTCTCCGGATCCTGGTTGTCCTCGGTCGAGCACCGGCCGTAGACGGCCAGCTCACCGATCCCCTCGTCGACCGGATCGGCGACCTCCAGACCCAGAATGTCGTCAAGCGTCGACCACGGATCACTGCTGATTTCAGCCGTCATGGTCTACCTCCTCCGCTGGCCCGTCCAGGACCGGCACCTCGGTAAGCTCGATCAAAATGGCCAACAACCCACGCGCGACAGCTGGCGTCAGCACAGGTAATCCAGCAGGTAGAATAACTCGGATCGGACGATCCTCCGAGCGAGCGGCGCTCACGGGCGATCATCCTCGTCAGCCACGTCTCCGCCGCTGGTCACCCGATCAATGGCGCTCCTGATTTCAGCGGTTCGGTACCCGCGTACCTGTCGCGTCTCGCCGTCGTCGCCGGTGACGCGGTCTCGCGTCGGCCGACATCCCAGCTCGCCCATCTCCTGGGCGAGAGTCATCCCGTCGATCTGCAGTGCTTCGAGTAGCTCAGCGGTCGGCACGAACTCCCGACCGTCCGGCCCGAGGTCGTCACCCAGGTAGTCCACGATCGCCGCGAGCGGTTCAGGCAGTTCGGTACGCGGACGAACCGCGTCAACGACGCCACCTGCACCGATTGCTCGCACCGCTGCCGCGTGCTCGAGGACCGGCGTGTCCTGCCCGGCGGCGTGCCCGGTCAAGGTCCCGGCCGCCTCGCGCAGCGCCCGACCCTGCTGACAGATGGTCTGCCAGTCCTCATTCGGCATGTAGTAGGTCCGGACCGTCATCGCGAGCACGTCGGCCCCGGCCGCGGTGTCGCCGTCCGGCCGGAGAATCCCCACGCCCTTGTGGGACGGCAGGAGACGGCTGGAGTCGAACCCTCGGGTATTCATCTGCTCGCCAAGCACGATGTTCGAATCGCGCCAGTCCATCACTCGCAGCGCGAACCGCGAACCGAGCACGGCCCGCAGCCCGGACGGAATGGTCTTCGAGTCCGGCCGCTGCGTCGCCAGGACCAGCACGATCCCGGCGGCCGGCCCCTTCTTCGCCAACCAGGTGAGCAACTCGCCTACGTACTCCCCCGCAGTCAGCTTCTTCCCTTGTACATCCACAGGCGTCCGGTCTTCGAGGGGCACCTGGACCTCATCGATGAAGATCGCCGTAATTGGCATGTTCAACGCCATGTCGCGAGACATCTCCGGGGTGACCTTCGACTCCGGGCACGTCAGGTCGTCCAGGTCCCGCATCCTCCGAAACCGCCCCTGAACCTCGGCGACCAGCTCAACCAGCCAATCCACCAACGCCAGGACGTGCTCGGCCTCGTCACCGGACATGAACCGATGTGCCACCTGGCCGGCGGCATCCCAGTCCTTGCCTGCCTTGAAGTCGGCCACGTACAGCCGAACCCAGGCGTCCAGGATCAACCCGGCCGCTGCGAGCCGAGCGGCGAACGTCTTGCCCTGCCGAGGAATTGCCCCCACCAGGAGAGACGTCCACATCAACGGAAGGTCGATCCGCCGATCTCGCGCGTCCCGTCCAAACGGGACCGGCCGCCACGCATCCCACCGCGTCACGCCGAGCAGCGGCGTCCGCAACGGCGGCGACATGTACGGGTCCTCGTCGGCGACCCACATCGACACCCGGCCGGCGTGTCCGCCATTGCCGCGCACGCGCTCGACAATGAGCTGGACCTCGTCAACCGCGAGGGCCGATGCGAGAGCTTCCCGGTTCTTGACGACATCGGCGGCCTTCCGAGTGGCCGGGAGATCCACCGTGATCGCCCAGCCGTCGCCGACCCGCGTCGCCCGCTCTACCAATCGCAACGACTCATCCTTGCCGATGAGCTTCGCATCCCGGAACGCGTCCACCAGGACCTGCGGGTCCATAGTCCACGTCAGCGTGCGTGGTCCGGCAAGTGCTGGCTTCCGACCAGGACTGCCATCCTTCCGGCGTCCGAGGATGGCCAGCGCCAAAGACACCACGGACCCGACAATCCATATTGCGTCGTCGCCGTACACGAGATCGACCAGAGTGACCGCCACGGTTGCTGCGACGAGCACAGCACCAGTGACCTTCCAACGAAACAGCGTCAGCGCCCGGATCTCCGCAAACTTGTCGGCCAGCTTCTCTGACTCCTCGGCCGCCGTGCGGTAGTCCCGCACTGTGACCCATCCGCGCCACCAGCGAGCGCCGACCACCAGGCCGCGCACGACCGCGCCGAGGTACCGCCATGGCGACTTCACCAACCACACGACCGCGTCTTTCATGGCCTGGACAGCCTGCGGCTTGCTCTTGAGCCACAGCGGTACCCGCGGAGAGTGCCGCCACCACAAAGCGAAGCGGTTCCTCTTCGGCTCCCGCCGCCGCGGTTGCGGCAACGTGTCGTCGATCAGTTCGCCGTCCAGCACTGGATCGGCCTTCACCGGCAGAGCGTTCGGCTCAGTCATCGGACACCTCCGCGAGCAACGCCCGAGCCAACTTCGGTGACAACCCGCGGGAGCACCCCGTTGCCTGCCGCACCCAGGCCGGCGTGACCTCGACACTCGGCGTCCAGCTCGCCCGAGCGTCGGCCAGATAGTCGGCGAACAACTTCCGGCGGCCAGCGTTCACGGGCTCACCGTGAACGCTCCTCCGTTCACCAGCCGCCACGAGCACAGCGTCGGTGAGCTTGTCCCGCAGATCAGTGATCGCCTCCACCGCGGCGAACACCACCAACGGCGGCACGGAGTGCAGCACGATCGCCGCCGGGGCACCGTCCGCAAAGGACGCCCAGGTGTTCATGACGTACGTAGCCGCCAACGTGAACCACTTCGCGCGCCGAACCCATCCGCCTGTCCGGACCTGGTACCGCGCCGTCACTTGCTCGGCCCGCAGGATCGCCAGCAGAACGAGCGACACGGTCGGGTCGAGCACCCACGCAGCCAGCCAAGGCAACGACCACGGGCGCATTCCAGCCGACGCGAACGTCTGGACGTTTGTCATCGTGAAGGCGAGGCCGAGCACGATCCCGGTCCAACACATCCAGTCGACCTGCCGCCGCACCCGCTCGATCCGCAACGCCACGACGTCCGGATCGGTCTCGTACGTCCGCACCTCCGCAGCTTCGGCCGCATCCTGGGCCAGCCGTTGCGCGCGCCTCATCGCCGACCACCCCGCTTCGAGGTGTCGACCGTCGTCACAGTCATCGCCCGGGTCAATGCGTAGGACGCGAACAGGGCAGGCAGCCCGAGCACCGCGAGCAACATCCACCGGTTGCCAGGATGCGCGATCACGACCCACTGAACGGCCACGATCAACCCGGCGTTGAACAGCACCCGGCCGACCAGCGAGACCAGCCGTGCACCACACCGAGCCGTTTCCGCGGCTGCCTTCGCCCGGCGAGCGCCGGCCCGCCAAACCCAGAACAGCACGAGCAGCACGCCCACCCCGGCGAGGATCTGCGTCGGCGTCACGCTGATGCCGTTCATCGCACACCCCGCTCGGCTCGCTCGCCGCGCCGCAACCAGTGCGGGTGAAGCGCTCGACGGTCGTCGTCGGTCATCCCGCCCCAGACGCCGAGCGTGTCCGTGCCGGCCGTACGCAACTCCAGCTCCAGGCACTCATCCCGGACGGGGCACCCACCGCACAGCAACTTGGCCAGCTCGCCGTCGCTATGCGCGTCAGGTGGACCGCCGTCCGGCGGAGGCCAGATGCAGGCTCCGTCGCTGGTCACGACGTTGGTCAGGGCATCTGTCGGCACCCAGCGGAGCCTGTCGAGCCGCCACGCGATCCCGATCAGCCGAAGGTCGTCGGTGCTCATGCGGCACCTCCTGCCTGACGCGAACCGAGCAGACGAGCCAGCTCGGTTGACGACACCCGGAGCCCGGAGCGGCATCGGGTAGCCCGCAACTCGTGGGTCCGGATCGCTCGGCTTACGGCGGCGCGGGAGACGCCGAGGATCCAGGCAGCTTCTCGAATGGTGTGAAAGGTGATTTGGGAGTTCATGAGAAAGACCAATCTGATGATTTCAAGACTATGTTGTTAATTTCAGCTCTGCGACGGACGTGTTTGTCCGACGCGCCGCCGGCGATGCGCTAGGCGACGTGGTGAAGGCTCCAAGAACCGCTAATCTCGGCGCTGAGGCGGAGCGCGGAGGAATAGGTGTCGGAAGACTGGGCTGCAGTCGCGAAGGCGATCAACATGCGCGTCAACGAACTCGGCTGGCGACAACGCGAGCTGGCCGAGCGTTCGCACGTGTCGCAGGCGATCGTGCGCGAACTCCAGCACCACACGACGGAGCGCCGCCGGAGCGCGCGCACGCTCGAAGCACTGTCGACCACTCTCGGCTGGCACCCGCAACATCTGTTGGCCGTGCTGCAAAACCGCACACCGCCGCATCCGGACGATCCGGCCGACGAGGGCCACGAACTGTGGTCCCGGCTGGACGCGCTCGAGCAGCGCCTGGCCGAGATCACTGACCGACTGGAGGACGTCCAGTCGAGCCTCGCGACCGTGGTCAAGCATGTGCAGCCGAAGCGATAGCGGCGAGCGATTCGGGCTGGTGAACCAGGTGATTTCCATACCTAGGATTCAAGGCCGAATCAGCGCCCGATCCCATGCACGACCACTGCAGGTCCACCGCACAACCACTGCATAATCACCGCGCACAGCGATTTAGGGGGCCGCTGACCAGTGAAACCGGCAGACGAATGGACCGGTCAAACCGCCTGCGCTCTTCAGGCCGCATTGCGACTCAGTCAGGAAGGCTTCGCGCAACGCCTCGGCGTCAGCGCCCGCACCGTGGCCGGCTGGCACCAGAAGCCCGAGCTGCGCCCGAAGTCGGAGATGCAACAACTTCTCGACACTGCGCTCGAAAAGGCCTCTCCCGCGGAGCGCACCCGCTTCACCGAGCTGGTTGGCGACGCTCCAGCCGACTCGACTGCAGCCGACGAACGCCTGGCCGCCGATCCCCACATCAGCGCCGCGATCGAATGGCTCGACCAGCACGCCCATTGGACACCCGGCACCGCTCGCCGCGCCGTCGCCGACCGAGTGGCGCGCGTCAACGTCAACGAACTTCATGACCGCGGTGCGCAACGCGGTCGGGTCAGCCAACGCGACGTCGCGGCCGCGCTCGCCACCTACTACGGCAGCCGCCTCGACGACCACGGCCTGTACACAGCGCGGTGTGACGACCTCACCGTGAACACCAGCATCCTGACCTGCACAAACTGGCTCGACCTGGACTGCGAACTCCGCCCGCCGTACGACCAGCTCCGTGTCCCGAGCGCCCAGCCGGAAGCCGACTTAGACCTGGACGAACACGCCGCCGGCCGCGCCGTTCAGCGACTCGCCGAGACGCTATCCATGAACACCCGGCTCGCGGACAGCCCGATCTACCGTCTGCTCAGCACGGACATCCGTGAACACCAGCTCAGCGGCACGTTCGGCGTGGCCCAGTTCGTGCACTACGCGCTCACGGCCGACCTGCTCGAAGGCGAGCTGGTCGACGCCGTGGCCGCCGGCTCGACCGCGATGCCGCTCCGCGACCGCTACCTGCCGGACCTCCGCTCCGTCCTGGACGTCGGCGACCGCCTGTGCGCCGGCGGCGTCCTCGCACTGACCGCGATCGCCCGGCCAGCCGACCCGTACCGCGGTGAGGCTGACTACCTACTCTTGGTTCAGGAACGGTCCGGCAACGTGCTCAACGCGACGCGCCGGCTCGCGGTGATCCCGAAGGGCTTCCACCAGCCGCTGACTGACGTCCGCCGAGACGCCCAGGTCGGCAGCACACTCCGGCGCGAGATGGAAGAAGAACTATTCGGCCGCCCGGACATCGACAACACCCTCGGCGCCCAGCTCGCCGCCGACCCGATGCACCCGACCAGGCTCTCCGAGCCGATGCGCTGGCTCATGGAGCAACCGGGCCGCCTCCGAATGGAGTGCACAGGCTTTGGCTTGAACCTGGTCAGCGGAAATTACGAGTTCGCAAGCCTGATCGTGATCGAAGATGAGGAATTCTGGGCACGCTACGGCGGCGTGGTCGAAGCAAACTGGGAATCAGCGACACTTCGCCAATATTCCACCACGGATACGGAACTCGTCACCGAGTTGCTGGGTGATGTAGCTTGGAGCAACGAAGGTTTGTTCGCCATGACGCAAGGACTCCACCGCCTCGCCGAGTTGAGTGGAGACCGCGTCAAACTACCCGCGATTGAATGGGAGATCAGCCAATGAGCGACGGCTGGACGGCCGGAAACGCCAGCGAGGACGCCGCCGGTACCCGCGGCTGGCTGATCGGACACTTCATCGACCCGTCACATGGCGTTCGCGCCTCAAAGGACGTCGAAGTCAAGTGGGCCAACCACCCTGCGGGCGACAAGCGTCCCGAATGGACTTCCGACGACCAGCGCACGACGCTGGTGCTGCTCATCTCCGGCGAGTTCCGCGTGGAGGTCACCGGCGGCAGCAAAACCATGGCCCGCCAAGGTGACTACGTAATGTGGGGTCCAGGAATAGACCATTCCTGGGAGGCATTGGCAGATTCGGTTGTCATGACGGTCCGCTGGCCGTCATCTACCTAATTTGATCGCTGGAATCCTCACTCGATCTCCGCCAACCTCGACGAGCCGACGCAATCCCTGAAGGAACGCAAACAGTCCTTCATTGCTCCACGTCTCGTCGCCAACCAATTCCATGATCAGGTCCTCGTCGAGCGTGGAATACAGCCGCAGCCCAGCGGCTTCCCAGTTCGCTTCGACGTGGCCGCCGAACCGTGGCCAGAACTCCTCATCCTCGATCACAACCAGGCCGGCGAACTCGTAGTTCCCGCTGACCAGGTTGAACCCGAACCCAGTGCACTCCAGCCGCAGCCTGCCCGGCCGCTCGGTCAACCACCGCATTGGTGCGGACAACCTGCTCGGGTGCATCGGATCGGCGGCCCTCTGCACACCGGTCGTCCGATCGACGTCCGCCCGCCCGAACAGCTCTTTCTCCAGTTCGCGCCTCAGCGTCGCGCCGATCCGCGCGTCCGCGCGCTGGTCAGCGAGCGGACCGTGGAAGCTCTTCGGAATGACGGCCAACCTACGCGCCGCGTTCACCACGTGCCCGGATCGCTCCTGCACCAACAGCAGGTAATCCGCCTCACCGCGTAACGGATCGCCCGGCCGCGCGATCGCCGTCAGCGCGAGCACCCCGCCAGCACACAACCGCCCCGGGAGGTCGAGTACAGCCGCCAAGTCGGGTAAGTACTTGTCTCGCAACGGCATCCCAACCGGCTGCCCGGTCGCGAGACTCCTACTCAACTCGCGCTCCAGAAGATCAACGCTCAGCGCGTACTCGACGAACGGCACCAACCCGACCTTGCCGACGATCGCGTCCAGCCCGGCCTCCACCTCGAACAGCCGGTAGAGCGGCACGTCCGCAATCCGCACGTCGTGAGCAGCGGCGTCCGCCAGCCGCTGAACTGCCGCACCTCCGTCAACGACTTGGCGTGGCGGCCGAACATCGGCCTGCAACACAATCCGGTCAGTTTGGGGCGTCAGCAAACACGCCAGCTCCGTCCACTCCGGACGGGTCAGGATGCTGGTCGTCACCTCAACCTGTCCGCACCGACCTTGGTACATCGAATACCCAGGAGCCGGATCGCCGTAGTAGCACACCAACGCTTCAACAAGGCGACTTCGCCCGGCTGGCTGCCCCACGCGCCGATCCCCCGGCGCCCGTGCTTCCACTCGCGCGCGCGTCGTCCCGGGCGCCCAACAGGCGTGCCGATCCAGCCAGCCGAACGCAGGCTCAAGCTCCGATCCCAGCGTCGACACGCTCAACGCCGCACGCATGTCGATCAGCTCCCGAAGCTCGTCCGTCGACCGTCCAAGCACTCTCGCAAGCTTGGGCCACTGGTACGGAAGCGGCGCGAAGTCGCCGGCTTCCCACCGGATCACAGTCGACCGGTCGACGCGCATGGCCTCCGCGAGCTTCTCCTGAGTCAGCCCAGCCGCCTTGCGAGCTGAAACAAGCTTCTCGCGCCGTCCCAGGCTGACCACTCGAACACCTCACTCTCACCGGCCGCGAGATCACCATAGCAGCCATATGTGCAGGTGAAAGTGCCGAGTGCCGCATCACCGCAACCAAACTCCGACGTTTCCGCCCTGGGCTCACGTGCGCCCGCGGACTTGGATGATTTCAACACATCCGGCGGCGAGGGGGGCGAACGTGACGAGCGGCGAGCGCAGGCCACGACGTCTCTACGTGACCTGGTACCGCTGCATAGCCGACAACCTGGACCACGCGGTCACCGATGAGGCGTTCGCCCACGGCGTCGCGCTCCAGGAGGGCCGCTACCGCACACTCTGCGGGCACAACCTCCTCATCGACTCTTGCCTTGTTCCGCCCGGCCGGCCGTGTCCCGCCTGCAACGCCTTGCTCTGCCTCCACCGCCCGGCCGAACACGAGCGCCCCGGGAAGCCGTCCCGCTGGCGCCGCCTGTTCGGCCGCCTCCAAACTCCGGCCGCCCTGCCGCCGCGCCCGCCTCAACGTGTGCGGTCCATTCCCGAGCAGGGCGTCCGGACCACCACGTCGGCGGGAACGGGCAGCGCCTCGACCGCACCCGTTCCCGCCGAACCCCACACCCGACGAGGCACCCGATGACAGTCCGATTGATCATCGCCCGCCCCCTACCCGGCACGGTCGGCGAAACCCGCCGCGTCGTCCACGTGTTCCCGCTCCGACCTCACGATGTAGTGCCGGAGCAGCTGACCGCCTACTGCGGTGAGTCGTTCGGTAGAGGACAGCTCGAATTGCTAGACCGCCCCGGCGGGATGCCCTGCGTGTCATGCCTCCGCCGTTCGCCCGGTCCAGCCAGCGCCGGACTACCAGCCGGTGAGTAATGGTCGGCAGCGCGACCTGTCGCACCGGCCTTTCAACGCGACCTTGACCAGTTGCTACTTCTGCCGGTCCGGTTGTTCGTCGCGTGCCTGCTGGCAGACACACGCTGTACGAGGACATCGCCATACAGGGCGCGCTGCACCTCATGGAGCGCACCTTCGCGCCGCACGTCGAGTGCCTCCACGCGGCGGGGTACCTCCGACCCGCACCGAAGGGCGCCGAACCAAGCTGCGCCTCACGACACTCGGTCTCGACCGCCTGACCTAGCATGTGTGCGCGCTCCAGAGAGTCGCGAGCACAGCCGCCGCACTCGTTGCCAGGCGTGCGATCGCTGTGACGGGTATCCGGTCAAGACCCGGAGGTGTGCTCGTACGCTCCATTTCTGGATGTTTTGACGCGTACCGCCCAACCCGTCACAGCCGTCACAAGCGAGGTTTCCCAAGGTCATCTGCCAGTTCCGGTCGTCACAACACCTGTGACAGCTGGATTGCTCATGGGACAGCCTGTGACAGGCCTTCGTCGCCGGGGGTCCTGTGGCGACAGCTAACGGCCGCCGCCGTGCTCGGCACCTCCTACTCGTTGCGCTGGCGCGCCGAGCACTCACCCGGGCCTCCGTCTCCGTAGAATCTACGGTGTCGGAGGCCTGCCGAGAGGAGCAGCGAGACCAAGTGGTTAGCCGGTCAGGGCAAGCGAACGAAGCTGGAAGCGTGCACCGTAGGGGCGTGGCTCTCTATCTGGCAGCGCACGGCCTCGCGGGCAAACCTGTGCGTGCCGCTGATCCCGAGGTCGGCAATCCCGTGCCGGTGGGCTTGGCGTTTGAGACTAGCCACGCTACCGACGACCTGCTTTGCACGCTCTCAGACGGCTCCAGGCTGTTCATCTCTGCGAAGCGCACCTGTGGCAACAACGCACATCTCGTGGACACTATTGAGCAGTGGCTCAGTCAGAGTTCCAAGCTGAAACCAGGCGACCGTCTCATTTTGGCGACTGCCGAGCCTAGGGGAGCCGTCCGAACCCTAGGTTCCGCACTACGTCGCCGCCGGAAGGCGCCGGACTCCGTATTCCCGGTAGCTGAGCAGGCGTCATTGGATGCGCTACGTAAGCGTATGACTGAAACCGGGGCGGCGACGGCCGCGCAAGACCGCGTTCTCGACGCTGCGGCCGTCCTCGAAATCGATGCTTCCGGTGTCGGGTGTCCGCAATACGAGATCGCTGCGACGCTACTTGATGGAACGGTCGTAGAAGCCGGCCTCGGGGAGGTCATTGTCTCGCATCTGGAATCACATCTACACAACCACGCTGGGCTAGCCTACGCCGGCGACGTCGAGTCTTGGGTTCATTACCTCGTTGACTTGGGTCTCGAGATTGCGCCAGATCGATCTGGACCTCCAGCGCGCGCTACACAGGCGCGACGTCTTGCTGTTGAGCACTATCGTGACAAGTTGAGCAGTATAGCCGGACAAGTGGACCTCTCATTGCTCGCCGAAGACCTCGACCCCCTCGTCGTCGACGACCTGGTCGACAATATGCAAGCCGTCCTAGGCGACGAGAACGGCGACCCCGACCCCGACCCCGACGTCGACGGCGTCCCTCTGCCCGTTCTAGCTCGGCGAATGCCCCGTCTGTTGCTCCTAGGGTTGCCCGGTTCAGGTAAGAGCGCGGCCATCGCACAGCTCGGTGCCCGCTGGGCCAAGGATCCTTCTATGCCGTTGCCGGTCGTGGTCCGGCTCAGTGATCTAGCAGAACGATGTCAGTCGAGTGCCGACGTAAGTCTTTCGTTGCTGTGCGAACTTGCGGCCGCCAGGGCGCCACAGAGCGAGCGGCGCGACCTGGTTGACATCATGCACGGCGCGATAGAGCGTGGAGACGCTATTCTGCTGCTGGATGGTCTTGACGAATGCCTCGACCGGCGTGGCGTTGTTGCTCAAGGTCTCAAGACCGTCCTTATGCATCTTCATCCCGAAACCGGTGTGCTGCTGACCTCGCGACACAGTGCCTCGTCGGCTGCGATGAGGCTTCCTCTGGATGTCGCGCAACTCTCGACGCCGAGCAACTTGACTCAAGTTCTCGACCAACTGCTGCGGAACGTTGCCAAAACCAGGATCGCTGAAAGCAAGCAAGAAGCATGGGTTGCTGATCGTAGTCACCGAGTTCGCCAGATCCGCGAAGAATACAAGGACCTAGGGTCTGTGCCTCTGCTGGCCGTCTTGATCACACTTGTAGCGGCAGATAATGATCTCACTGCTCTACCTAGGACAACTGCAGGCATCTTGAAGTCGGCAATAAGGCAAACGATCAGCCGCTGGGAGCAACGGCGTCAAGAGCTTCCAGCGGGTTTCGCAGTACGTCCGACGGAGTCGCAGTTGATGGTTGGATTCGCGGCGACCGGATCGCTCCTGTCCGAGCATGCCTCCGTTACAGAGAACGAGGTGCGTGCTGCAATTACTGAAGCGATGGTCGCACGGTGGCAACTCCCACGCGATCCTGCTGAAGAGATTGCTGGCGCGATTCAATGGTTTTGGGATGAGCGGGTTGGGGTTTTTGTATCCGATCGCATAGGCAACGTCAACGCGAGAAGTCGTGTATTTGCCGAAGTTGGCGTGGCACTTCAATGTCCTTCTCTATCTTATGCGGCGCTAGGCGAATGGGTTGCAAAGTCGGTGGAGGATCCGGAACAGCACACTGCCCTTCTCTTGGCTGCTGAGATTGATGCCAGGGTGATACAGGTTCTACTAACACCGGATAGCGACAGCGATAGTCGGGCTCTGCTGACGGCTAGGGCACTGCACAACGGCGCAGAATTTGACGACGATCAGATGGCCACATTGCTAGATTGGATACACAATCTAGCGCGGAAGGTCGTCGATCAGGCGGCCATTAACCAGAGCAAGAATGTTAGCCTAGTATGGTCCTGGGCTTGGGAAATTGCTAACCTTCCGTTATCGCCTGCCTTGGAAGCTCGCAGGAACGAGCACCTCGCCGACCTTCCGCTGACTGCGGAGCAACTCAAAGTTTCGCGAGGTGTTTCGGCGATCAAAGCTGCAGACTTCGCTTGCCGTCATTTAACGAAGAACGAGATCGGTCTGGTGATGGACCTTCTCTCGGTGCCAGTTCCCGCAGAGGGTGAGCCGCTAAAGCAAGTGTCTCGTCGCCGCTTTGCGCTCTCGACGCGCGCTGGCTTGCTCGAGGGACTTGGGCAAGCGGTTGTCAACGCGGCGGAAAGGCTGCCAGAACTGCCCAATTCGGCCGGCAAAAGGATAAAGGATTTCTCTGAGCGTGTCGGATGGAAAGATGCACGGGAGATTGCCCGAATCATGGCTCGGTATGGGCATGAATTGCCGACTGGGCGGCCTAGTGCCGCAATTAAGGCTCAACTTGCGAATGCAACTGACTTCCTTGAGGTCGACTATAGAACAATTCTTGAGACAATCGCGATGCTGTCTGATCAGGATGTAAAGCTTTCAGCCTGTCAGCAATGGCGCCTTCCTCAATTATGTGAACTTTTTCACCTATTGGAGACTGTCGAAGATACAGTCTCGAGCTTAAGGGCTGCCGCTGAGATTGACACTCCGCAAATGCGGTTTACTTGGTTGCGGACAATGACCCTGGTCGCTGGCATGGATTTACCGGTCATTGCCGCCCAGGCGCAACTTGCACTCGATGAATTCGTTGGCAGCAGCCAGATCTATGCACTATTGAAGCTGATTTTCATCAAGCCCGAAGAAAAAACTTGGTTCCTGGATCTCGGACAGTTAGGATCAGATGCTCTCGCTGCACCTCTGTTCATGCTTACAGCTGAATCTGACTGGATAGCTCGATCAGCTGTCCGACTCCTCTGGGAGTCGGACGTGCCGGGGCTAACAACCGAAATTGATGTGCTGCTCGACGAGGTCTCTCCGCGACGCCGGTTCATGCTAGCAATTCTTCGCTGGAGTGTGAGTGGTGGATCAAGAGAAAGATTGATTCGAAGCTATTTTGAGTCGGTGGACCCGGTTTTGCGGCGTGCGGCGGCGTCCCTGGTCCGCAGGGAAGATAGTCCTCCCGCTCTATCTGATCTCCGGATGTCTGCGCTGGACGACGACGACGCGACTATCCGTGTCACTGCAGGCGCAACTACGCTTGACGCTCAATCCGTCTCAAAACCAAAGTATTGGTCTTGCGCACACTGCTCTGGACCCAATGAGATGTCCACTGAAGACTGCTCTACCTGCGAGGAAGGTACTAGACCGGAGGTAGATAAGTCATCGATTGGAAATTAGTGTGCGGGCTTGCTAATTGTTCATAAATTTGGGCTTACCCGCTCAGAAGGGCGGCTCGTCGAGAAAGCCGCGGCTGCGCCGGCGTTTAAGAAACGCTAACATGTACCTGCGCCTGACTCTTTCTGTCGGAATTTTGTCTTGTTTGATGGCTCGCCATATAGTCAGGGTTCGCCACGGGTGAATCCATTTGAGCTTCTGTGGTTCATCGTTAATGATATACCTATTGAACCATTCTTCTCGGCGTCCTCGAAATGTCGCCCGTGGAGTGCGCCAGCTTCTTTGATCAATGCGCAGCTCATGTCGAATAACTCGACGAAGCTCTTCGAGACTTTGAACAATTCCTGGCATGTCATAGTCGTCGGGACCTTTTTGAGTCGCCTTCATGAACTTACGTGCGGCTTTGTATACGGCTTCGGACGCTATCAGTTCGAGTTTGGTTGTCATCGCTACGACATCTTGGTATATTCGCCAATAGGTGGCCGACTCCTCTTTAGGGTCACCCCCGGCATTGTTGTGGAGAATTTCAGCAAACTCATCGAATTGAACGTATGTCGCAACGATATCCGGTTCAAATCGCCTAAAGTCGTCGAGGATATTCTTTCTTCTAGAAGTGATCCACGAAGTCAGGAAGGATAGAAGAGTGCCTAGGATAGTGAATCCGCCTGCTAGAGTTGCAACGTACCACCACGGCGCGGTCGTAGTCGTGGTCATCTGCACTAGGTGCACTGTCGGCATCCCTCACAGTAAGTATCTGTACTCGACGAATCCTACGTGCGTTAACTGAGCTCAATGGGGAGTGGGGTAAAATGAGTCCGGCAGCAATTGCTGCGCGCGTTTTACAAGTGTAGCCATTCCGTGAAGCTGCCCCTCCTGCTCTAGCAGATAGGCGATCTCACGAAGTTCGGCTAGGATGATTTTTTTCTGGCAAGAAGTCTCGACACTGACCGACGCTAGTAACGGCAAACTCTGGAGCGGAAAGATTAGTCCCATGGGCGCTATCTCTATCCTCAGTCCCCTGACGTTGCATTTGAACTAATGTTGACCAGTAAATTTGGGTGTAAGCTGGAGAATAGGGCGAGGATTGCTGGGTTGATTTTGAATCCGCTAGCCCACCCGAAACCGGGTGCGTCGGATCCGTAGTCAGTATCAACAAGCGGTACTGCTTCAGCGGTGACATATCCCATGTCGCGCATCTCGTCTGTGATCCTGTTTATTGGCCGCGTAAATCCGATCAGTTTACGCTCCTCGGAATAGTTCCCAATCTTATAGACATCAGATCTGCTGATGTAGCCGCCTTCAAGTGCTGCTTGAGCTATCGCAGCGGCCTGTACCGGTGCTTCTGTGTGTAGCTTGCTGAGGACCGTGGTTAGGCCGATCGTTGTCCAACCTCCAAATTCGTTTTCAGTCTCCTTCCCTTGCGACAGAATCTCGTCTACACGGTTGACATCTTTGACAGACTGCTCCTGAACTTCGACCTGTAGCGCTCGGCTTGCATGTTCGAGCAAGGAGCCCGGTCGCAGAAGGAATAGGCCTACATCTGCAAGCTCTCGCATTTCACTGCATAACTCAGGGCGGGGGCCGCGACGTAGATCGCCAGGTTCAATCCTCCACCAATCTTCTTTGAGGTCATTTGTTACAAATACGACGTTGCGCTTCCTCAACTTTGCTTCATTTATGAGTTGTTTCCAAACGAGATAGTCGCCTGCGGCTTGTTCTCCTTGAGATTTCGACTTATCTTTGTAGCCGGGTGGGATCTGAAGCTCCACTCGACGGATCCCTTCCTTTACAGCTTCATCGTGGGCTTCTTTGCTTAGCGCGTCGCCGACGTGTCCTGCCAGCGTCCGTTCTAGCTCTTGTAGTACCGCATCATCCTGGGTACTGCTGCGCGCCTTCTCGGACTGACCGTCGTCATGGCGTTCGATTTCTTCCGATACGACCTGAAAGGCACCCTCAATCATCTCGATCATACGGTCGAGGTCATGTTGAGGTAGGAAAACTCTATTGGCCCATGATCTGATGGCTTGAGCGGCTTTGTTGGTTTCTGCGGCTAGCTCCTTGACGGTCTTAGTTGTATCTTTACGCTCGCGTAGTACTGACTCCCTGTTTCGCCAGAATTCGCGAACAGCCTGATGGGACACCCAGAGATTTTCGCCAAGTTTCGCCAGCACCTCGAGGAGATCGGATCGAGCCTGATCTGTGTATCTGTACACATTGAGAAGAACATTGGCGTCGACGCTTACGAGACCTTCCTTAAGGAGCGTCATGTAGTCCGACTCGGTCGGCGTTTGGTAAGCCTCAAAGCCGCTGTATATGCCGCGAGTGCTACCGGCTGAGGCTTGTCCGGCGACGGTTTTGAGAGCGGACTCCTCCGGGTGATGGCTAGTCATAGCTCAGGAGTCGGTCTTGACGCAGCTGTAGTTACAACACGGATACTTATAACTTGTTGGACTCGCTCAGGGATCGAATGTGTATAGATATTCTGCCGTCGCGCCACCCTTGACGTGCCAGTCGGGGCCGACGCTCGACCTAACGTCGCGGCGTGGGAAGCTCGGTAGCGCGAAGAGGTCGAGCAGGACCGAGCTGGGGCGTCGAAGCGGTCCAATCGGGGAGCAGGGGACTTCTCTCGCGATCCCCGCTTCGACAACCCGCGTGCTGCGCAGCTGCGGTTGGCCGGTTTCGACCTCGACAAGTTAGTCGAACTAGGCACCCGGGTTAGGCGTCTGTTCGCCGCCCATCTCACGGACGCTGAACGTGTACTGCGGATCGCGAGACGACGAGTTCTGCGTTCGCGTCATCGGTGGCCAGCGGGCTCCGTGGCAGGATCGGAGCTGCGCCCAGGTTGTTCCTGCGCAGGCTGGTCGACGTCCTCGACACGCCGACGGACTCGTGCCATCCGTCCACCGAGTACGGCCGCGGCTGCTGCGGACGCGCTCCTGGTGCGAGGGCGCCCATGCAATGGAGCTCCACCCGGTCCCGGTAGCCCGGATGCTGGAGGAATCGGCACGTCGGCACCGCCAACTCCCCGAAATCCCGCCCGTGCTAGGCGCCACTGCGCCAGACAATCGTCACCAGCTCCGGGTCCGGGGCGGCTGACTTCTCGCCCTCGAGCAGCCAGCCCCGGCACTTGGTTCGACAGCACGACGGTCTGGGGCGGTCGAGTTGATCGAGCGGGCGTGATCGGACAGTCGATCGGTGGTCACGGCGGCCACGGCCACGTTCCGGTAGTAGCGCTCGATGGTGTCGGCGTCGTAGAACCGCGCCGCCTGCTGGTTGGACAGGGGCCACGGCGGACAGTAGCTCGTCGATCTCGAACACGAACTTCGTGTAGCCGGCGCGGGCGAGCTTCTGCCACGTCACCGTCGAGCCCTCGTTGTAGATGCGCCGGCCCACGATGGCCAGCTCGGAGCCTGGCAGCAGGCAGCGGCAGAAGCCGCACCCGAAGTAGCCGGCCAGTCAGAAGAAGATCTTCATTCCGCCCCTGTCGTTCCCGCTCGCGCTCTCCGAGAGGCGGCATACTCGCTCGGTGAACGACAACTGGCGCCGTCGGGCAGGAGCTGCTGGAACCGCAACGATCATCGGAATGATCACGCTGACCATGTTCAGCATCGCGTTCAAGAAGGACACAGATTGGTGGGCCGCCTGGGGCCAATGGATCGGCGGCGTCGGCTCGATCGCTGCCGCTGGCGCGGCGGTATGGATTGCCGTTGTGGGATGGCGCAAATCAGACACCCAGTACCGCGAGCTGGCCGAGCGCGATCTGGCCTCGAAGTTCGGCGTGTGGCTCGCTCGCGAAGACCGCTTGGCTCCGAAGGTCATGGTGGTCAACAGTGGACCGCTCCCGATGTATGAGGTTCAGCTGATGTTCGATTTCCCACATCCAGGGGCTGTCACAGCGAGTTGGGACAAGGGGGCAGCAGCCCGCAGGAAGTCGATCATCGGGATCGACACCGTTGGCCCGAGCTCCGAACCGTACGTGCACCTCTACGCCACGGAGTACCTGGTGCGGCACCTCGGTGACCTGGCCGAGGAACACCTGGGGAGGGAAGCATTCGCGAGACCCGACCTGCCCCCGGGGCACACGGTGTTTTCCGACGCCGGAGCGACAGACATCCGCAACATCGTCCCGTTCGGCTGGCTGGAGGTGCACTTCTCCGACAGCAACGGAATCCGGTGGACCCGGACCCATGAAGGCAAGCTCAAGCCCTTCAGTGGCTGGTCGTGATCGTCCTGGCCCACGCCAGCCGACGCGACTGCGATCAGATCGCAGAAGACAAGCATGCTCGCGGTTGCGCCAGGCCTTACGAGATCTGCCAGCCGAAACGCGCCTGATCAGCCAGCATGAGTGTTGTGGTTAGCGTGCACGATCGTCTCGGACACATCATTGCCCCGTGGCGGAGCGCGACCAGGCGCAGGGATGCAGGCGTATAGCCCCAGGTCAGCCCAGCATGAGCGTTGTGGTTAACGTGCAAGATCGTCCTCGGACACACAGTCAGGTCTCTGACCAGCAGCTTTGCGCAGCGGCTGAGATTGCTTTCAGTCGAATCCCTGGTCAGGTGCGTGGGGGTTGATGTCCCCTTCGGTTGTGCACACTAACCACACGCCCACACGCGGCTGGTTGGCGGCTCTGAGCTTGACGACGCCGGGCAGTGCAGCGCGAGCCTTCCTTGGTCGCCGTGCCAGTCCGCCCAGCAGCGTCGCGGGTACGTGTACAAACGTGCCACGGTTACGCGGAGATGCCTATGCGTTCTATTAGGCCCCGCATCAAGGTAAGGAACTCTGGCTCGTAGCCCTCTTCGACATGGTTGACGTTCCACAGTCCGGACCCGCAGACCTTCAAGCTCGCTGCGTGGTGGCCAAGCCAGGTTGTACTGGGGGGATCCTGGAGACCGGGCAGGTTTGAGAGCAAGCCGATGCTGTTTCGCTCGATGTATCCACGCTGACTGGTTTCGTCGGTTCTGGTGGGCACAGCCAGCCATAAGAAGGGCATCCGGCCGATGTGGTTGCTGACCCGGTGTTCGATGTCTGCCTCGACTGCCGACCACTCGGGCCGGGGGTGGGGACTGACCCACGCCTCCAATGAGCCGGCGGGCATGCGGTCACGGTTGATCAAAGCGCTCCCGACATGCTGACGGAAGATTGACCCGCGATGGTTCCCGCCGCCGACGCGTGAGCCGCGGTGTTGAGCGAGACGTTTCCACAGTGTGGTCCGGCTGGTGCTGCGGAGGGCGTGAGTACCGACTCGCACCACGCGAGGCTTACCGTTACGGCGTAGTTCGCCGGGTTCGAAGAAGAAGTAGACGCCATGACTTGGCCAACCGTCCCACCCAGTGCAGGTGCTCAGCTGACGGGGTCCGCCAAGCCGATCGGCGAGCATGTCTAGCAAGGCGTAGAACTCCGAAAGGTGGAAATCCCGGCCGCTTCTCATCTCAGTCGCTCCGCGATCATCTCTGCGGGGTAGTCCGCTGGCGTGCGATACCACCACGCGCTGAAAGCCTGCGCCAGACGTCGCGGCACCTCGATCTGCGCTCCACCCGCATGCCAGTCGATCGTCACCAACGTGGCATCGATGCCTGCCGCGCCCCAGGGGGCCCTGCGCAGCAGTTTCGCGTAATCCCCGCTGGCAGACACAAACCCAAGCACCTTCGTCGCACCGACCCGGCGCGTCTCATCGACAAGCGTCCGCTCGAGCAGCCCAGGCGGCCAGTCGCGGAGTTTAAGCTTCCGGTCGTAGTACGCAATCGGCTCGTCACCCCGGACAACCCCATAGCCACCACTGAGAATCAACGTCCGCCCGTTGCCGATGGCCTCGCTCAACGCATCACCCACGTTACGGTAGAAGTGCCCGCTGTAGCGACGCCAAGCAGGAAGTTGATATCGGTCTTCGACCTTGGACCTAGCCAGCACGTCAGCCCGCGCGCGAAGCATCGGCTCTGGCCAGACTGCCTTGGCTTCAAGTGCTAGGGCCTGCCCGCCCGTCGTCTTGGCCTTCGAACACCCGATGATCAGCAATGCATCACGACGATTGATCGCGTCCAAGACGGTCGCAACATGTGATCCGTTCATCGCTGCCTCCACGACCCCCAAATCAGGTGCTCAAGCCCTCCGCTGGTAACACTCCAGATGAGCGGCAACGATCACGTTGTGCTCCAGTCCAGATGGCGTCGGCCGGCGCGCAACGTCGATCTGGCCCGGCCAGATGCATCGAACCGATCCTACCTGGGTAAACGCGACCCACGCTGCCACGCACGTCTTCGGATCCTGAACCTCACACGTCGACATCCGCCCGTAGAACGCAAACCGCAACCCACTGGTCTCGCAACGGGACCGGAGGCCGGCAGATCGCCCATTCGGCGGCAGCGACGAAACGCCGCCCGCCCGTAGCCTCCTCGCCGGTAGTGACGAGAAAGTCCCGGAGAGGGTGGTCTGTGGCACGGCGAATCGGCGGCTCAGGCGGTGGGTCAGATCCTGGTCCTGGCAAGGGCGCAGGACGCCTCGTCGCTGCCGGCGCCGTCGCCCTAGCGCTGGCCGGCGGAACCACCGGCGCAATTGGCGCCGGCGGGACTGCGGCGGAGTCCGGCATCACCGCAGACTCCGTGAACGGAAGAAATCTTGACCAGCGCAAGAACGAGAGCAAAAACTCCGCGCGCAACGGCAAAGCCGACGAAGCGTGGAACCGCATGGGCATGCGTACTCTAAAGAAAACGGTGAAACAAGATCTGAAATGCGTCGCGGCGTCCACCGGCCGAGTACGCGACTTCTTCCTCCACACCCCGTGCAAGTCACTGGACCGGATACTACTCGCAGTTGGCGACACCGCGGGAAATTCAGCAATCATCTCCGTAGCCTGGATCGGCTTCACTAGCCGCAGTCACGCGGACGCCTTCGAACGAGTCGAGACAGTCCAAGGAAGCGGCGACATCACTCCGCTCGCCGGAGCGCTGCTCGACCTCGCCGATGTCCACTTCACCGGCCACCACTACCAAGCCCGCCGCGACGGCGCCACCATGGTCATCGCCGAAACGGAGAGTGCGGCAGGACACGTCGGCAGCGAGGTGCTCGAGGCGCTCGCCGAAATCGCAGTGTGGCTACCCAGACTGTAGCGTAACGCTCTACAACAATTTCACGACTACGTATCTGACGAGACAGCCCGGGAGCTTCATCCGAGGAGGAATACATGCTGCGCGTTTCGCTGCTGATCTCCTCGGCCTTCCTGCTGGCCATATCGACAGCCTGCGCTTCTCCCGTTAAAAACCAACCTGCTCCGTTAGTGGTTTCGACCACAGGAACCGTAACGACGGTCGCACAGCCATCGACCGCCCCTGTTCCCAGCCCGGCCCAAGCCACGCCTCCGACAATAGCCACGGCGGCGGCCACAACATCGAAGCCGAAGGCCACCCCGAAAGTGCACAGCAGAACGGCCTGTTTGAAAGACGAGAACCAGTGCTACGAGCCAGGCACGAACATCAAGTGCCAGACTGGCGGTTGTGTCAACGCTGCGCGTGGTTTGACGCAGAGCAGCGTTGAATCAGCTCGACAGAAATGGTTGCGAGAACACCCAGGCTGGTGTCCAGTAGGCACCCAAGGTGCTGTAGCGCCGTGCTAACACCGGAGAGTCTGAGTTCCCACCGACCGCCACCACTACCCGGACACCGGTTCGACTAGCCTTAGCTATACTGGAGGCCTGACGAGACACGGGCACAAGCCCCGATGGCTTACACCAGCAACCGAAGCCGTGTAGATAGTGAACAGGATCGTCCTCGGACACAGTATTACCCCATGAAAATGGGGAACATCATCTCTGACCCAGCGCCAGTGAGGTTCTGCCGCTGCGCGGATCATCCTGGCTCTCGAAGCTCCAGCTTACGCCGTCGTGCATGATCACCAAGTGGCTGTCACGGACGACACTCGCAACCGTCTTGGCGTCCACTGCGCCCCGCCGAGGATGTTCGCTCGCGGCGCAGCGAACGACGGGATGATCGGCAAGCCGAGCGGCGAGCTCGTCCACGAGCCGGTCCTCCCGCACGTAGTAACTCTTCACATGCTCCAGTCCCCGGCAGCGGGTGCTCGAATGACCATGCCGGCACCGGTACCCGGGCCGCCCATTCGACCAGTGCGAGTCCAGCCGACGATCACACAGACGACAGCGCACCAACCCGGACAGCGCATACACCCGTGCCCGGCCGTCCTTGGCTGGACGCTGCGCACGAATCGTCTGCACAGCAGCAAAATCAGCCTCGGTGACCAGCGCCGGATGTGCGGCCGTCTTCGAGACGACGCAGTCCATCAAGTGACTCGCCGAGACCGGCCGACCATCAGGCCGGCCAGCACGGCGTCGGTTCCAGACTTCACGCCCGGTGTAACGCGGATTAGCCAAGATTACAGCGACCGTCCGCAAAC
>Ga0307507_10003982_pt1 | contig 27113 bp, 8 predicted proteins | sample 7_EM_MG_FD_207223 | JGI IMG/M metagenome (GOLD analysis project Ga0307507, IMG submission 207223) | Populus trichocarpa ectomycorrhiza microbial communities from riparian zone in the Pacific Northwest, United States - 7_EM | ecosystem: Host-associated > Plants > Roots > Unclassified | place...
AAAATAGAGCTATAATATTGCTGTAACGTAGAGGTAATAGAGAAGAAAAAGGGCTTTTAGCTTGTAATATTTTAGAGATAATTAGACGTAGAGAAGTATATAAGGTATAGAGCTTTGAGCAGAGCTTTGAGCAGAGCTTTGAGCAGAGCTTCGAGCAGAGCTTCGAGCAGAGCCTCGTGCAGAGCTTCGAGAAAAGCCTCGTGCAGAGCTTCAAGAAAAGCCTCGTGCAGAGCTTCGAGCAGAGCTTCGAGCAGAGCCTCGTGCAGAGCTTTGAGCAGAGCCTCATACAGAGCTTCGAGCAGAGCAGTGAGGTAAGATTGCGACCGACAAGTTTTGCGACTGACGATTTTTGCGACTGATGAAAATACAACTAACAAAAATACGACTAACTAATATAGCCACGACGTCTTTATTTATTGCAATAGATAGAGAAATTAAAGAGCTTCTACCTTATAGTATTTTTATAATAACTAGACGTTATAAAAGGGTTGAGATATAGTGTTGTAATGGAAGAGTCGTCGCCTAACAAAAAACATTAAGTTCTCATACAAAGAGGGCCTATAAGCTCTCAGACCCTCGGGGAGAAATTCCTCTTAGTGAGATCTAATTGGTCCAGGAGTCCACAGGACTAGGGTAAGGTCCACAAGTGTAGCGCTAGCCCTTAGCTACGTCGTGGCGCTATTTCCCCCCGGGGTCTGATTCATGAGATAACATAGAGGTACGTGCCTGTATGTGTGTACACGTGACTGCACGTGATGTCACATGTAGTCACATGATGATAAGATAAGAGAACTTCTGCTACACCCAATTTTGTGCACGTGCCATATATCGACACTGGAGCTCCGCAGCGCTCCTGGCGTCAAATCGTTATTTTGGTGGATGGAGTGGATTTGCCTTCAGATCCGCTCCACTCCGATCCAAATAGATCACTGGATGGTCTTAAGCATGCAAATGATTGGATCACTTCGAGAAGCTGGCTGAATCTGAAGCACTCGAGTCTTGCCGTCTTCAAGAGGTGAGTATATGCCAACCGGAGTCGCGAGTTTCTTGACACGGTGGAGAGAAGCCTGTTCATGGATTTTATGGCCTTGAAATTCCTTTCTACGCAACCAGCAGCCCTCGTCGCAGAGTGGATACTCATCAGAAGGCTGACCCATGTCCGAAACTGCTGAAACGGAGGACACCGAGGACGACCTCGACAAGGCCTCCCTCTCAAACCAGAGGTCTTTGGGATTAGCCTCTTCCCCTTCTTTCATCGTTGGTGGATGCAGGGGTAGAGATCGCAGCGTCCGCTTTCGCTCCTTCACTTTCTTAGACTCGATCTCTTTTGAATTAGAGAGATGAGCATAAGGCGAGAAGGTTAGCTGTCCCTTGGGACTGATTTCTGGTCCAGGGTTCCCATGTTCGACATCCAGCTGGCCAAGACCATCGACGGCAATGGGAGAAAATCCGCTGGGTGCGCCAATTTGAAGTGAACGGAGAAGGTTTGTGAAGTACTGCTCCTCTATACATCAGATTCTCTTCTGCGTTGGCGATGAAGATTGAGCCAGGAAGTCCCCTTTAGCATTTTTCGTCGTGGAGACATAAGTTCGGGCGGCTTGTGCCATGTCTTCTTCCGTCCATTCTTTAAGATTTTTCTTGGGGATTGCGGCCGACAACGCATCGTCTTCACTTCCAGCATAGTCAGGACTGACGGCTGTTAGCACTTCACAGGAGTGCAATGGAGCTTTGAGTATTACCTTCCCCGTTTCAGTTCCTCTTCGGCTGCGCGTTTGCGACGAGAGGCTGTGCTTGTAGGACGATCTTCTGACGGAAAGAGTGTGTATGCGCCTCCGCGCTGGATAACGTCGAAGTCTCCGGTAACTTTCTCGCCAGGCCGACCGTTCTTATCCACCCAGCGTATCACTCCATCTACAAAGGTTGCCTGGCGGCCATTTCCGTATGCACGGTCTATATCCTCCGTGCTGAGTGTTCCTTTGATTGGGAGCGCTATGCTATTGGGGCCTGAAGGATAATTGACAGAGGGAACGACCAGGAAGAGGAGGATATGAGAAAGCCAGCTAAGAGAGAAAGAAATGCAGAGAGCTGCGTTAAACGATATAATCCTCCCCTAGGTGCCGGGGGCTGAGTCTGGACCTTCAGCAAGATGGCTTGCATGCATGCGGTGCTTGCAATCCAGACACAAGCATTTCAAGGGGAAACACCGCCCGACTTTAGTGTGAAGAATCCCAGTGAGGTTAATCTTATGTAGAGCAATATAATCTTAATAATAGATCACGACTATACGTCTTTTTATTATGGCGGACTAAATATACTAAACCGCCAACCATCAAAAATTTTGCGAAAAATCAAAGCTCGTATTAGTCGTTTACGAAATGCATTAGAATCCCCGGCATGCAGATCCCCCATTTCTGCACCTTAACGTATTCTATCAGTAAGCTGCGCACCCCAAAAACCACCAAAAATCGGAAGAACTGCACCTTGATATCTCGACAACGGCTTAATAATAAATTCCAAAATTTTATAATTAGCCTTTTATACCTACGTTAAGACTCTTAATAAAATTCTAGCGTAATAAGCTTGGCCGTTATTAAGATATTGGGTTTTAGCCCCTAATTTTAAACTAAATTACAATATCTCTAAAACTACTTAATAGATTACTTTTTAAATCTAATAAGATGTTTAAAATAGGTATAAAAGGCTAATTATAAAAATTTTGCATTTATTATTAAGCCGTTGTCGAGATACCAAGGTGCAGTTCTTCCGATTTTTGGTGGTTTTTGGGGTGCGCAGCTTACTGATAGAATACGTTACGCGGAACGTCTCCGGGCACAATCATAAGTCTTAGGGCTTGTTTACTACCTTTTTTTCACCTGTTCGCGCTCACCTGTTTGACGACGCCAGGAAGGCCTAACAGGTGGATTGTAAGCGCCACTAGCAAGCGCTACTAGCAAGCGCTCGTGCAGGGGTGTAGATCGAACAGGTCAGAGCGGTTCGTTTACCAGAGGTAGTCACCAAGATTGCAGGTACACTGCTTTGGATACATAAGGCTTTGTAGTTAAGGTTAGTAATAATCACATAATGCGGACAATCCCCCGAAAAATCATTATAATTAAGGTCGGATTGATCGAACAGGCCGCCCAGGTGAATATACAGGACCCCCCTTTTTTACAGAGGGTGCAGGTGGAATTCCACCTAGTGGACAGCCCAGGTGGGCAAAATCGCCGGGGTGCAGCTGACCAAGGTCACGGAAAAGTTGAACAAGGTCACCGATGGGGTCGGCGAAAGTTAAACGGGGTCACCAATGGAACCACCGGCAAAAGGTTGGCGGGGTTACACTTTTACCTATATAGAACGCGCATCGGTAGCCACATTTAACTTAAGCAACCGCACAAACTAAAATACCTGGGGCATATGCTACGTATATATACGCAGGCACACAGATATACACATATACATATATATACATATACACATACACATATATATATAGACGCGCATTTATATGTGCCTCGCTATATCAATAATAATTGAAAACTATACTAAAGCAAATAAGAGTATAGTAGGGTGGCTAAACAGCCTACCAGTAAGTTTGCACAACTATATGCTACGCATATGCTAAGTATACGTAGGTATTTTAGAGCGTACCTAATATTAAACACAAAGACGATAGTTCTTAAGATAGTATAATTAATAAAGAGAGTATTAAAGATAAGGAAGCTGAGGAGGGTAAGGGTTAAGATAGTATATAATAGCGGCTTCCATTTTATATAGGTCTCTCTAAGGTAAGACTATATACGACTCTATGCATAGGCTATATATATGCTTAGAATAGCTAGAGCACACTCTAAGATTATAGAGCACTTATTAGCTCTAATGGTAAGCATTAAGTTATCATCCAAAAGGCAATAGACTATATTATAGTGCCAGAATATCCAGCAACTAGAAAAGAAGGAATTGCATACTTTATCTATAAAGTAACACCTTTACTATCTATAGAAGCAGATAAAGAAACAGTACATGATGTTATTAAGCAGTATATATCAAAGGTAAGCAACGCACATACTAGGTATATGCTGTATTTATACCTCTAGTAGATTTAATTCTTATTCCATTAAACTAGTAACCCTAAGATTACACAACTATGACTCCTTAGAGAAACCGATAATCGGGAGAGTAGAAAAGCATTTTATTAAGCGTTTAAATACAGCGGCATTAGACACTGCGAGTACGCCTATAAGGATATGCTCTATATGTGCTCAGCATATAATTGGGTTAAGCTTAAATTAATTAACGACCTTTAAAAGCGTAGTAGTCGTCTATACTAGGCAGTAGAGATTAGTAAAAAGCTTAAGCAAAGCACAGAGAAGTAAGCATCGTCTATGTATATTAGGCATATGCTTATAATATACAGCTACTACCACAGCATTCTATAATTATGGCGGCAGTATATCCACCCTAGTACACAAGAACGTGTATGTAGTGAAAGCAGACTAATAATGTTTTTTCGGCATAGAGTACGCATATGGCCAGCGTATGCGCGACATATGCTTATTATATACAGGTAGAGTTTATCGGTTGTTCTAGTAGTAGTAATGCTAAACCATAGCATACTGCTTGGTCTTTATCACCAATAACTGCCTAGGTAGATATTTAATACCTTTGTCTACTTGTTAAATATAGAGTTTAGGAAATTAAATAAGAATATACCTATATTGGACACGCAACATCAAAGCGAAAATATTGTGGTACGTAATATATATATTATACATACACTATGTATATGCTGAGCATATATAGGGTTCAATCACCCGCAAGGCTAAGGTAAGGTAGTAGGCCGCGTATACAGTGCATAGTTAGATTGTTATATTCCTGTTAATATAGCATAATATCCTTATATTTACCTTATTACTTGGAATTCTTATACACATTATCTACCGTACCCAATAAAGCTACTAATTAACCTTGCTAATAATGTATTTGAAGTAATAAAGTAGGTAGAAGTCCTAAGCCTTACTACACATATGCCCCATATATCTATAGTATATACAAATAAAACTACTTACCATTATATAGGTCGATTCATCCTATCACCGCAGTACTATATTTTATATTAGAAGTATAGGGCGCAGACACTACGTGCAGTGCATAATAGTCTTAATATTAAGGATCGAATTACCACTCTAATTAGAAAGGAAAGGATGCTACAATTCCTAGAGGGAACGGCATATGCAGGTAAGTATAGGTTAGACATACGCTAAGTATATATAGAGCCTAAGTAGAGCAGGTATACTACATAAGTTCTCTATTAATTAACATAAAGAGAACACCGAGCAATGGATTTAGGTAATTTATAACTTTAATAATAAGCATTTCCTTATTGTATGCTGTATATACACATAAGCTAAGGCATTCCAACGCGTAATATATATCGAAATAGACCTATTATTTAAGATGGTTTAAGGCAAAACGAATCTATTCTTAATTATAGGATAGGACGAGAATTCCAAATATATATATGTTCTATGCTACGCATATACCATGTATACGCTAATATCGATAATAGGAATCAAGGTGTAGGTATACGCCTTTCTTAACCTAAAAACACGTGCTGTGTATATAAAGACGTTTAAGCTAGTGTTTAAGGTTTTAGGTAATGCTGCTTAATTACCTATACAATTTGCATATATTTACGGAACCGGACTTTGCACAGCTACTATTAATATATACAAGAAACAAGCTGGCGGTAAGTATACATTCCATATACGCTTTGTATACGCCTAGCATATACTTATAACATATAGGCTTTGGGGACTACCTATATACACTTAACCCATCCCATAAATAGGATAAACACCTTTAGTATATACTTATATTCTGCCTAGTATATATTAAATGGAACTTTGCAAAGCGCTTTCCAACTCATAAAGCAAGATATATTATAGAGCAGATATAGGAAGCGGAGACAGAGCAGAAACTAATCGCGCGTATATAAAGCATATGCATACTGCATCCAGAGCTTACGTCTTAAATAAACAATAAGAAGAAAACATAGATACTAGCCAGGCTTGTAAAGGAAAAGTTAAAGATCCCTTATAAGTGGTGGGTATATGCACGGAAGCATACTAGAATTAGTAAAAGTAGTTACTTTTAAGATAATAACTTTACCAGTTAAAAATTATGCGTACTTACCGCAGTGCTATAGTAAATATATACGCTCTGCATATGCACCGCATATTCTAATATTTTAGTAAAGGCTTAAACTCTATATATAAGAAATGTTTGATATACAAGAGCTATATAAAGAGGCGGGAATAGATAATATATAGAAAAATCATTGCAACTTAAAGCGGATAGTAGTACAGCTACGGAAACAATGTATGTATATACGCTGCAAATATAAAGTATATACTAAGCTTAGGTAGCGCAGAAACAGCAAAAAGCAGCTAAGCGGCGAGCTGGAAATCCTGGGCTAAATCTTCCCTAAAATCCTTAAAACCCATTTAACACCCCTAAACCCACTATATTTAGTGGATAGAATATATCACAGATAAGTATAGTAGATAATAATATTGCATTAGTATTAGATATATCACGCGTATCTACCGCATATACAGTATAGATGCTACTACTACTATCTTAAAGTCAAACACCCCAGACTGTGGGTAAGAGGCATAGGTTTTACCTATCTACAAAGGAGCTAGAAAAGGAGGCATATACGCTATATATAGAAAATATAGAGCGACGAATTAACAAATTAAAACAGGCTAAAGACATATATAATAAAGTAAAGGAACTAGCAGAGCTTAAGAAGTGGGCGCAGAAGCATAGTGTTAGTATATAGGTATATATATAAGGTATATACATAGCAAATGTCACATAGAGTTCTATTACCATAAATAAAGAATTGATTAATGTAGGCCTATCAGCCCGCGCCCTATGTTAGGTATATGCCTAGCCTATCCACCAAACAAACTCCACTAAAACTCTAACTATATGTACTGCACACTGCACATACAGTGTACAGGCCTAGCGTATACCAGGACTTAAAGTACAAAACTAGCTTCCCTTACAGTACAGGAGAGGCAAGATAACTAGCAGGTCCCACCCGTGGCTTATGCAAAGCATAAGTATAATATACGCAATAGACGGAACTAAACTTACTAGAGCTCTTACCACCACTACAACAACAGCCGGTTGGTTTTCTGGCCCCTACTGCTAAACATTAGTAGTACATATACAGGGTATATGCAAGGAAAACTTGCCCTTTTAATGGCGGGTAGACAGTGAGGGAGACTCCTCGCAGTCGCCTAGGGGGGTCGGGCCACGCTACGCATATAGTTAGCATATGCCAAATACATATAGGTAAAATACTAACCTTGCGCTTTAAGCTGGTGGACGGAGTAGATGGGCTAACACGCTATTTCTTTTACATTAGTATACACCTAGCATAAGCATATATTGATCTATAGTTAGTAGAAGACATTAGGGGTTTGTATATACATAGTATATACGCGTATAAGCTAGCAATATAACCAAGTGGTAGTGTTGGTGATATATATATAGGGCCTATATAAAGTCGGACTTTGCCAGTGTCCTAAATATAAAGACAAGCGTTTATTTCCAAATCGGGTAGTAGTCCTAGTGGTGGCCGTAATTATCCCTTACACATACTACCCTTAGGCCTACAAGTACCATAGGGTCTAAAATCAAACTTAGGGGGAATAAGTATATAGATACATAGATAGATAGACATATTGGGGTATAGTGCGCATATGTAGAAGCAACACTAGTGCTTTTACCTCACAATGGAATTGCCTGCCAAATTAGGCGGTAAACCCCTGGTCTTAGGTACTGTATCCAATTAGTTTAGGCTAGGTATATACTGGGTATAGAGTAAGCATACGCAATCGTAGTATAGGTGTCTATATACTCCGCAATCCTTGACCCTAAAGGGCCACGGCTATATTCAGTGTTAGTACTGCATATATATTACATATACATAACCTACCTAGGCTTATATAGGTACCTAGCATCCTACCAGCCACTAAAGAGAACGAAACACTTCAGGGCGCTATATTGCATTAGCGTTACATATACATAGCATATACTAGATATATACTTCTCTCCTATAATTAGCTCCGCGGCCAATATATTAGTGGTAGGAGGGTTGGTCACTGTATATAGTGAGCATATACCTCAGCTGCTATTATATGGTAATATATACAGGCACCACTGTGCTCGTTGCGGACATGGCGGCGGTACTACAACTATATTAGTGGATAGAGCAGATGCTATGCATATGCGGAATATACGCTTAGCTAGGCGGTAAAGACCCAGCCGCACATCTGTGTGCCATTTACTGCAATATCGCAGCTATATTTGTTGTCAGTATATGCTATATAGAAGGTATAGATATGCGACCTACACCATAAAGTTAACAGCAGACAATATAGACACGGGATTAGGTGGGTCTAGTTTACGCTTAGTATATATATACTCTTTGCGTTAAGCTCTTCTAGCACCTACTCGCGTTATCTTATACTGTTACAGCTAGGGCTGCTTTAGGTTAGCATATGCTATAGATATATAGTGCTTAGTTTACTTACGCCTTCCACCTACTACTACTGCTGCGGCGTGTGCTTTGTCTATTATAAGCATATGCCTTATATATGCGTTCTCTATAACTAACCTAGTATCACCTAGTTGGGGTTAGGGTTAGGGATTGGGCCTATATACTTCTATTAGTATATACTTCTTATGGGTATATACAAAGCATATACTTACTATGGTGGTAGCTAAAAGTGCTAGGGTTATTCGCGCCGGCTATCTACGGATTATTAAAATCTACGATTAAAAGGGTGCTTATAGTAAGCGTAAGTAGGGCATATATAAGAGTGAAGTTTGGTGGTTAAAATTAACTAGCACTATATCAGCATATACAACGCTTATGTATAGGTTATACAGGACATACCTATAGTATATACTGTGGTGGTGTTGTAGAGAAGTTATAGTGCGACCGCTATTATGGATATATAACGCGTATACACGGGCCATGTTTTAATAACTTAGCTCGCATATTTTATACTACAGCTAGTGGGATGCATATGCCCTGTATATGCATATTAAGTGTTATATTATATTCGTTATTTATTAAATACTTCAAATTCTATATATTAAAATTTTTGGATATATACGCTGCATATACACAAACTTAGTGGGGTAAGCAGGGCTAAAAGTTAAGTAGGGTTAGAAGTTAAGCAAGGTCATAAAGTCAAACTTAAAGTTCTGACCCCGTTGAACTTTGTGACCTCGCCAAGCTTTTCCGTGACCTTGCCGAGCTGCGACCCCCAAAATCGGAGTCTGAAGCTCGGCCAGTGTTGCCGAAAGCTCCGGGAGTGCTCGCCAAGGCACTAAAACCTCGGCTAGTATTAATATTCTGACACTGACCCAGCTTTACTTGGTACATAATTTAAACTTTTATTGAATTACGTCTAGAGGCAATAACACAATTATATTTTGATTATAACGTTAATATAGCTGTTTCGAACCTTCAATTAAATACTTTCTACCATTCATCACGATTTCAAAAGATATCAGTGATAAAATGGACAATGTGAGTTTCGGGAGGTTATATTAAGGTTATATTAAGGTTTTATTAAGGATCTAATATAGCTATAGACCCTAAAGAACCAGTAGTCTAGAGAGGTATTTATTAATATTCTATCCACATTATTATCTTAATCTAGCCTAACCATATTAGTTGCCGCCGAATCCCTTCCAGCCCCCAGAGAACAACTGTGATGACTCTCATATAAGCACCATAGGTATATATCTAGGTTATATCCATAATCTAACATGGAATAGATACCACTTAATAGTCTAAACACCCAATTTCGCAATGAGGTAAAGTGACTTCTGGTGGTTATAAGAAGGATCTAATTAGGATATAGACCAAGAATTTTCTCTAAAATGGGCAGGTAAATGCTTTTAGTGGGATAGAGGTTGCACAAGATATAAGTTATATTTTAGACAAAACCACGTTATATCTATAATCTAACCTTAATAGATTATTAACAAAGTCCTTAGTAGCCCTAGCAGCTCTATCCAAGATCTAGACGCCACTATAATGGCTATATATAGCACTCCGGTAAATAGGGCAGTAACTTCCAGGCCATATTCTAATCCAGACTTAGATGGTAGTAAAGGCGAGGGTTCTAGCACTTATAATACTACTCCTCAGCCAAATACTATAAAGGGGCGCATTTCTGGTGCCCCTGGCTAATATACTAAGGCATAGTACCTTGGACTCAATAAGCGCCTAGGGTAGGTTCCGTTCTTTTATATTAAGGTAATATCTAGCATGTATCTAGCTTATATCCAAGATGTAACCTAAATATAGCCCCACGGCGAACATTTCCTCGTCCATATTCTGCTAGAGGAGATTTTCTATAAATGGGATTGTACTATTAGGAAGACTGTAAGTTATAAATGCTATATATCTTTGTTATATCCTAGATCTAACTATAGTAGAATCCAAATGCCGAGCACACTATTTGCGCTTAGGAAAAAAAATTCGCAAATGGTTATAGAGGATTAATCAAGTATATTAAGTTACATTTTCTAGTAAGATCCCAGATATATCCACATTATATCCACATTATAACCTTTTTCTAACCTTAAAATAAAGAAAGGTGCAGGCTATATAATTAGAAGTGTAAAGCCCAAAGGTCAAAAAGAGCTAGAATTAGATAATTTGGATAGTATAGTTGTCTATATATCTATATTATATCCTAGATCTAACTTATTTTAGCGGCTTAGAAGACACTTTATAGAGCTATTTATATAGAAGAGGAACTACAGGTTATATGCCCTATTAGTAAAGCAGTAAGAAAGGCTAGAATATATTATAATAGTATAAACTATTGTTCTTCTATCCAGGATATATTGCTAATATATTTTAGCGCCCCCAGCTGAAAATACACCCTTAACGGCTAAAGGTCGTAAAAAACGCAAAGCAACTTCAGCAGATCTAGGTATGTTATTATTTATAATCTTATTATATTATAGATCTAACTAAAATATATAGAGGAGCCAGTTAAACAGATGCGCATTATATTCTATTCCAGAATTCCATTAACACCCAAGGGCAAGGCAAGTTTAGGCAGTTCTAATTACTATATAACTATAATCTAACCATGATCTAACCTTAATATAGCCTAACCGCACCGCAATATTTAAGGTTATTGGCAAGTCTAATAAGCAGAAGTGTTCTTCGTGTAGGACCAGTAGTAAGAGTAGGTTTGCTAGTTATATTTCTAATATATCTTAGATCTAATATAAATAGCATACTTATCTAACTGGGCTACATGTATATGGTTTAACAAGGTATGCTTATAGTCTTTAATTATATTGCTGATATATTTATAATCTAACTATAAATAGAACTTCGTTTTACCCAGGATAACACTGCCAGGGGTTACAGATAACTTTAATAATAGGGAGACATTTAATACTAAAGAGGACTACACTATATGGGTTAAATAGGTTATAGCGTTTATACATCTTAGATATATCCTAGTTTTATCCTAGTTCTATTATAGACACTAAAGCATTAAGCGTGGGCATAGAGCATAGCGCGGAGCATATAGGTTAGGCTTTCTTAGATATTGCAATGTCCTTATATCTAAGTAATAACCTTGATATAACCTCTGCTCCTTATGCTCGTAAATATAAAAATTTGTATTAACTAAGTTCTTGTTCTAATTTTCTTAGCTCCAACTCTAGCTTCCAATTTTGTAGTTCAATTGCCTTTGCTTTAGCTTCTATATATAAAACCCTAGCCTCTTATTCATAAACATTTAATTGGGATTACTATAGCGTTAACTATTATAAGAATTAAGCTTATTAAGTAACTATTATACGAAGTAAAGACTGTAAGCTACTCTTATATCCTAGATATAGTTAGCTTATAAGCTAGATATATTAAGGATATATCTAGATAATCTTACTTAACTGTAAAATAGGTTTAGGAGAGAGCGAAACCTAGCCATTATTTAATATTATAATAGAGGAGACTAAAAGATATTAGCTTTATAGAACTTAGTAAAATCTAGAATATAATATACCGGAGCGAATAGAGGCAATAGATTATAAGCAAGATTTTAATTATACGCCTCGCGAACTTCGTAATTATAACCATAGGCGTATACTAGTTCCAGAAGATAATATATCTGATATAATATTATCAAAATTAAAATCTTCATCCTCTTTAATACTTATAGATATAGCATTAGCTTTTCCTTTACCAGTATAAGCCTGTTTTCTTAATTTTTCTAGCTCTTTTAAACCTTATTAAACTATAGCAGATTATATTAGCGATATATCCACGTTAGAGCCATAATAAAGCCATATATTTACGCTTCTCTATAAGAGCCATTCTTTCGGCGACAGATGTAGTTCGCGATGTATATAAAATTCTATATTAATTATACGCCTTCCACGCTTTATAATTAAAAATATTAATTCTCTGCCCACTAAATCTATTATTATAATACTATATAACAGATATAACAGATATACAAACATTAAAATAGCGGCGAGAAGGCTTAATCAACGCCCTAGATTATTTACTTGAAAATAGGAGCATTTAACGGCGTTTATATTCTTTACAATTATAAAGAATATATTATTGTCCATTTTACTATAATACAGATTTATTCCAGATGTAATACATATATATCGCTTATATTAACACCAGTTTACAATTTTATAGTTATTACTATACTTTTCTATAACCGCGAATGTTAGAATGTGGATATAATATCTCTATACTTTTAATCACGTCTAAAATTTCGTAGTATTGCTTATGGCTTATAGCCTCTATAATTAAAGCCATATGCTGCCCAATACTATCTTAGCCTATATTTCCGGCTCTAATAACCCAACGAATACCGCGAAGAATGTGGATTTGGCAATATATAATTGCAGACTTTATATAGCCCTGCCAGGTCTATAAGGGGTTAATATCTGCTAGGTAAAGGCCAAGCCCTAATATATTTTAGTAATATCTTTAATATATACGCATTATAAAATACCTTTTACCTACGCCCTATCTATATCCATAAGAGCTGCATAAAATCCATATTTATAAATATAACTCCAATAAGTTAGATAGCCGCAATTCTCATATAAGCGGAATACAGTATAGAAAAGTTATTAATATATTTCTACTAATTAACCTATGGCTTGGTTTACAAAAACTCTTATTAGTGTAATAACTATAGCCTTATTAGAATAAAGATATAACCGTAATATAACCATAATATAACCAGGTTATATAATACCTTTATTAATTCCAGGGATATTTATAGCAATTACAACCTTATCTAACCCAGCTGTACCAACCTGTTTAAAAGACATATTAATTTCAAACGTTTTTAACGTTGAGAGTATTTCCACCTAGCCTTTTTAAAAGTATATAATTATTAGCTTACTATCTTAGTGGAATATATCTTATATATATCTAGGACCTGTTTTATAATGTAAATGCTTTTTAAATATTACCCCTTGTATATCTTAACCTTGCGGAAATAATAAAAGCTATTGCTTTTTAATTAGGTATTAAATCTTATTAAAATTTACAAGGCTTTGGTAAAGGCTTAAAAGGCTAGTAATATTATATTTTTCGCAAAACTCTTTTATTAAAGGGCTGTATGTAAAAGAGCCTAATAGAATAAGGATAGAGTATTAATATAACTTAGATATAACGTACTTAAAGTAAGCCCTAGCCCTAACTGTCGCTAGATTTGTTGTTAAAGTTCTTTAATAAGCTGTATTAGAACCTTTAACGGAGGCGCTGGAGGATGCGTATATTTGCTATAAGAAGTTAAAACAATATATAGGCAATCCTTAATATTATCTAGCTATATATAGTTGAACTCCACGTTATAAGGGGCTAGTACCCATTTTCCAGGTCCTTAGGTATGGTTACAGCCTAGATATATTAAGGTTATATGCGTATTATAATAACTTACCGTAATTATCTGATCTTTTCTTCCTGTGCTCTACCGCTGTATAGGTTTCTGGAGTGCCCTAATAGCCTTAGTTAAGTAAATCTCTTAAATATTTTAATAAGTATCTTGAAACTAAAGAAAGAGACTTTTGGTAGTATTTTTTATGGTTTTATGTTTAACTTCCCTTGGTACAGTATATGCTTACTATAGGTCTATTTATAAGTGACTGGTTATAGCTTAGTTATAGTTATAATATATTTAGGATATATTAGACACTAACCGTGTACTTTGCAATATAAAGATATGGCTTATAACTAGCACTTTGCTCTATACAGGCAATCTAGTGCTAAAATATATAACAAATACTGTTATAAAGTCTATATACGTTAATAAGAATAGATAATATAAATAAGTATCTTACATATTTATGTCTCTTTATTTAAGATTATCTTAATTTAATTCTATTAAATTGCCGAGAAAATGTATAAGAGTATATAATGTCTATATTATAACTTAGATATAGTAACATAATATTATAGATATATTATACCTTTTTTTATAATTTACGTATTCTTTTCCAGTCTTCCTCTATAACTTGCTTATAGTAAAAGTTTTATAGTTAAGGGTCTAAGTATTCGCAGCAAAACATGCCTATATAGGGTATCTGTCTCCTAAAGCACTTTTAGAGACCAAGAAGAGGGCATATTATACTTATCTTATTCCTTAATATGCACGAGTATTGTATCTATCTGTATTAGAACCCAGTTATATATAAAATCTATCTAGGATATAGTCTCTTACATTTTTGTATATCTTAGTAATATTCTTATTATTTAGCTATAGGCTAGATAAATCTATTATATATCCAATCCTGTGCTTAGAGGATATAGGATATTCTGGTATCTCTTAACTAAATATAAGTCTTTCTACTATAAGCGATCCAGTTTGTGTAATTAATATTAAGCCTGGCTATATTATAGAAATAATTAGTTTATATATTATATATAGCTTACGTTATAGAATTCTACTTACTACTAGCGTTAAAGAAGAGGCATTAGTAGATCATTATAGCGTAGATATTTAGGATTATATATCTTTATAATACTCCTAATATAAGCCGGATATATCCTAATTACCATCTTTAATGTTTATATATGTGCGTTCCTCCTGCACCTATTACCCTTTATAGAAGAAGTCCTCCTGTAATTATTCTAAGTCTTTAATTAAGGACTAAGTTGCTTCTGTTAGTAGTAGTATAGAAGAACTACCTAAGATAGGTAAATGCGCAAGGGTGCCTGGATTATATCTTAGATACATTATTAATCTATCCTAGATATATCTCTGCGCACTTTAGGGTGGCTGTGTATTATTAGCCATTTCCAATACTAAAATCGCACGATCTTAGATATACCAAAAATAGAGTATAGTTGCAATATTATACAATTAAGTATAGCTTTAATGGTGATAATTTTAAAGAATTTTGTATTAAAAGCTTATAAAGTATGCGCGCACGGTGCTAAAGTTCATCTAGTGTAAGATTTTGCGACGTGGCGTATTTTAACACTCCCGGAGCTTTCGGCAACACTGGCCAAGCTATATGCTCCCAAAATCGCGCAATCTCACGTACTTGGCCCCTCTCCGGCTGTTCCACAGATTCGCTTCGCAAATGGCCGCGCGCTGCGCGGCCTGACAGGGTCAACACAAATACTAGCTCAACGCCAAAATAATATACGGATTGACTTAGAAACTAGCTAGCCCTCTAGCATAGGGCCTAATTAACCCGGAATAAATTCCTAGGCCTTGTCCTATACGTCCTTATCAGATTCTAAGTTCCTAAAAACAGGCTCGGCTGCCGTGCGCGGTCGCAGCTATCGCTTTGCTGCCGCACGCCTCGCGTCTAAATTACTATATATTAGGCGTGATATACGCCACCTAATAGGTATAACGCGTTCCTTATACTTCTTCCCCTATACTTTAGTTGCAGCTACAGTTAAAACTAGTTAGTACGATACGACTTATATAGCCAGCCGTATCGTTATACCAAAGGTATCGTTGTATTCAGTATTTGTATGTCAAATACACCAAAATTTAAAATTAGGTAATAATATTATGATATTATATATTTACTAATTAGCTATACTAAAAAAGGTCGTAATCAACGTCTATTTGGTTTTGCAATTTCGTTGCCCTTAAATTTAATGTTCGTGCTTTATCCCTTGCACTGTTAATGTGATATAAAATGTGGCCTATACGCGCAATTAAGAATATTGAACTTCTTCGCGTTAAATTGTAAATATATAACTCCATTAATCAATACCTATAATCATAGTGCGCAATCGTGTAAGTAATAATATAGACTTTATTCCTTATACCTAACACCTAAAACGCGCGTCTTAGAAGTCTTAAAAACCTCCTAAACCCTGGCCCTTACCTGATTTTAAACCTTTTCCTATTAAGAACAAAAATACCTATAGCAAACCGAATCTTCCTTCCAATATCAATAATAGCGACCCCCTATAGCTATTTAAGCTATTCTTTACGGACGAAATTATAGATTAACTTGTGCAGTATATAAACAGGAATATGGAGCTCTACTAAACTCCAGAGGATAAGACTCTAAAGGGACACCTATAGAAGTGGAAGCCAACATTAAGGGCAGAGCTGTATGCATACTTAGCGGTACTAATTTATAGAGGGCTATATATAGAAAGTAGCATTAAGGAGTATTGGTATAAAGACTTTAGTTATGGCTTAATACATATTATTCGGAACTTTATTAGACTTAAGAGATTTTAGCAAATTAACCGCTACTCCTACTACACTAAACTATAAGAAGACAATGACGAAGCTTTTAAGAACACTTTTAAAAGGATTTAGGACCTTAGTAAGTACCTATATATGCTTTATAGGAAGTTCTATAACCCTAGTATACACCTTGCCATTAACGAGACGATTAAACGGTTTACTGGCTAAGCCTTAAAAATTATTAATATTCCTACCAAGCCAACGCCAGAAGGTTTTAAAATATAGATGTTAGGCAATTAAGGCTATATTCTTAACTGGATGTTCTACGCTAAAGGTAATAAAAAAGGACCGTATAATCTGGATAAGGTGTATATAAAGGAGGAAGGCTTTTCCAAGATATAGGTAGTAGTACTTAACTTGCTATTACAGAGAGACGACCTTACTAATAAGCCGCTTTATCTACTAAATAAACATATAGTGTGGCTTAATAACTTATTTATAAGCGTTAAGCTACTCTCTTGGCTTTAAGAGGTCGGAATTGGCGCGTTAGGTACTATATGTACTACTAAAATAAAGTGGGAGGAGTAGGAGGAGGCTTTAGGCAAAGTTAAGGCCTAGTATAGAGCTCTAATTAAGCAAATCAGTTCCTCCCTTGTAGAACTTAAATTGGTATTTAATAACTAGATACTATAGGGTTCCTTATATAGAGAGCTTTCCAAAGACTCTATAGTTATATAATTTGCCTAGAAAGATGCAAATATAGTGCTATTTATAAGTATGGTCCTTAATAGTAGGCTTATTGCCTAAGGCTCTACTACTTAAAATAGGTATCTAACGTTATATATTACAGGATCTTAATTAGTTAAGCGGCCACGATGACGCCCTATAAAGACCTCCACTGGCGCTATAATAACTTAGAAGATCTTTGGCAGTAATATAGTTAAGGTGTTAAGGATTCCGCTATTTATTAACTTCTACAATTACTACATAAAAGGCGTTAATACTGCTGATTAGATAAGGTCCTATTATAGCTCCCTCTAATATTACTGTAAGACTTAGAAGCCTCTGCTCTACTTCCTTTTTAATATAATTATTACTAATCGCCGCAAGCCATTTTCCTACTCTACCGACGGCTAGCCGAAATGAAGCGGCTATAAGAAGTTCCTTAAACAACTTATAAACTCTCTATTTAAGCTCTCTATCTAAGCACCTTAATAGAATCGTACGTGGGTCTCTATAAATTAAATATAGTAGTACCTAGCGATATATTATGGATATAAGGTAGTTAGGATTAATAGGAAGTAGAAGACCTACTTAGCATACTTAAAGGCAGGAAGGAGGAGCTATATTAAGAAGCTTTTGAATAGAAAGCCTTTATGTAAGCTTTTAGTAAATACAACAAAAAGATTGCGCGATAGAAAGGAGTTTAAGAGACCTTAAAGGTCGCCAAGAATAATATATAGGTATATACTCTATTAAATACCACTATATAAAGATGGCCTGTGTTGGCAGGAGTATATAGATTAACTTAATACTAAAGAATAAAGGTCTATATATAATATATATTAATATTTTAATATATTTAAGATCCTAGTAAACTATTCGCTCCGGTCTAGTATACCTAGTTTAGTAACATCGGCAAAATATAGTACCCTTTTAATGGCCTCAATGGTTGGTGGTTGACGCAATTAGCGCGCAGTTAAGGTCATTTGGCAACTCAACCGACTAGCCTATATCGTGTTTTTTTAACACGCAGCCTGTGCGTAGCCTGCGCGCAACCTATACGCAACCTGCTAGTAATCTGCGCATTTAGCAACCATAATTATATTTACCTCTTTTATACTAATAACATATTTTAAATAAATAAAAGCTATTTTAAAGCTATTTATAAGGCTAGCAAAATAAATAATATTATTTTAGATAATTTAATATAATATAGCAATGGTTTTTTTCTACCTATCTACCTATTAACTTACTTACCTGCCTATATTGCCTACCTATCTGTATTGCCTACCTGTTTGTATCTGCCTACCTATCTATATCTACCTACCTATTAGCATCTGCCTACCTGTCTATATCTGCTTACCTATCTATATCTGCTTACCTGTCTATATTGCCTACCTGTCTATATTGCCTACCTGTCTATATTGCCTACCTATTTATATCTGCCTACCCGTTAGCATCTGCCTATTTGTCTACATCTGCTTGCCTGTCTATATTTACTTACCTATCTACATTGCCTACCTGTTTACATTGCCTACCTATCTATATTGCCTACCTGTCTGCATCGCCTACCTATTTATATCTGCCTACCTGTTTATATCTGCCTACCTATTAGTATCTACCTACCTGTCTGCATCTGCTTGCTTATCTGTATCTGCTTACCTATCTGTATTTACTTACCTATCTGCATCTGCTTACCTGTCTGTATCTGCCTACCCGTTAGCATCTCCCTATTTATGCCTACCTATCTGTGCTACCTTGATTTGATTAATTAATTAAATTGTTTATAGTGCTTGCTGGCTAGTTGTTGTCGTCTGGCTCTAGTGACGGTTGTCTAGTTCTAGCGACGGTTGTCTAGCTCTAGCGACAGTTGTTTAGTTCTAGCGACGGTTATCTAGTTCTAGTAACGGTTATCTAGTTCTAGCGACGGTTATCTAGTTCTAGCGACGGTCGTCTAGTTCTGGCGACGGTTATCTAGCTCTAGCGACGGTTGTCTAGTTCTAGCGACGGTTGTCTAGCTCTGGCGACAGTCGTCTAGTTCTGGCGATAGTCATCTGGCTCTGGCGACGGTTGTTTGGTTTTGGCGACAGTTGTCTAACTCTGGAGATGGTTGTCTGGTTCTGGCGACGGTCGTCTGGCTCTAGCAACGGTCGTCTGGTTCTGGCGACGGTTGTCTGGTTCTAGCGACAGTTGTCTGGCTCTAGTAATAGTCGTCTGGCTTTAGTAACGGTTGTCTGGTTCTGGTAACAGTTATTTGGTTCTAGCGATAGTTATCTAGTTCTAGCAACGGTCCTTTACTGGCTGCCGTTCTAGTGCCTCCCTAGGTAGGGAGGATGTAAGGAAGGAAAGAAGGGTAAAAAATAAGGCGGCTATATAGGCAGAGACACGTGTAGACGTTATTAGAAATATAGCGGGGACCCAATATAGAGCTTTATATAAAGCCTCTATACGCAGAGCTTCGCGTAGAGCCTTATGCAGAGCCTCTATATGTAGAGCTTTATATAGAGCTTCGTGTAGAGCTTTATGTAGAGCCTCTATATGCAGAGCTTCGCGCAGAGCCTTATGTAGAGCTTTATGCAGAGCTTCGTGCAGAGCTTTATATAGAGCTTTATGTAGAGCTTCGTGTAGAGCTTTGTGTAGAGCTTTATATAGAGCTTTGTATAGAGCTTCGTGTAGAGCTTTGTGTAGAGCTTCGTGTAGAGCTTTATATAGAGCTTTATATAGAGCTTTATATAGAGCTTTGTATAGAGCCTTATATAGAGCCTTATGCAGAGCCTCTAAGTAATAAAACTATATAAGATTGTATAAGATTATATTAGATAATATATAATAGTTAAATATATAGTATATAACTTTACCTTAATTGCATGTCAAGAAATATATAGTTACCTTTTAAAGTTGCTAAGTAAGTTAACTGCGTGTTAAGGAACATATAGTTAGCTTTTAGAGTTATTAAGTAGGTTAACTGTGTATTATTTAACTTTTAAAGTTGCTAAGTAGGTTAATTACGTGTTAAGAAATATATAGTTAGCTTTTAAAGTTGTTAAGTTAGTTAATTGCATGTTAAGTTAGTTAAATTGCGTGTTAAGTTGGTTAATTATATATTAAGTTGGTTAATTGCGTGTTAAGTTAGTTAATTGCGTGTTAAGTTGGTTAAATTGCATGTTAATTACGCAAAACGCAAAAATTAAAGTCTACTTAAATCTTATCCTGTGAATATTTTCCTAATAAAGTAAAAGTCAAAGCTATATAGCCTCTTTTACTGCAACCGTTAGAGCTATATACTCTAATTAATATATTAATAGTAAAATAGTAGCTTATAGCTTTAATTTCCATAAAATTGGTCCTCTATTTAATATAAATATAAAGCCTAATATAGAGTGTCTTATGGTTTTATCTTATCCTTAGTTAGTGTTACTAAAGCTAATTAGTATAAGGTTTAGGTTCTTATCGCCTCTATAGGTAATTCCTCTATTAAGTAAGCCGGCTAGGTATTAAAGGATAAGTCTTACGGTCGTTATATAGGTAGAGGTAGGATTCTAGGCGAAACGGCTTACTGTTAATACTATAAAGGTAATATCTAGCCTTGTTTCTATTATAGAAAATATAACTAAACTAACTATACTCCAGTGTCTTCTAATATTGTCATTGCTGGTAGTTTCTTAATTGGCTATAAGCTTAATTAAGTGCTTTATAGGTACTAGTAAGGTATTAGCCTTTTACAATCCAAAATATTTAAAAGCTTTAATAAGGTAGGCTTGCTATAAAAGTATAATATTCTTCTTTATTTAATCTTTTGTGACTATTATACCTAAGTAAAAGCTTATTAGCCCAAGATCTATTATTTAGAAGGCTGCTTTAAGCTCTACTTTTACCTAATTAACTATCGCTATATTCTTATGGATAATCTTAGTATTATTAATATAGGTAGAAATAATTAAACCTTTTTATCCTTTACTGGTGGCGAATATACTATAATCTATATATAGATAGTAAAGTCTAAGTTTTTCTAGTAGAAACTTTAAGAGCGTTTTATACCAGATTTAAGGTAACTATTTTAGTCTATAGAGGGCCTTTTTAAGGCAGTAGACTTTACTAGCTTCTTTATAGCCTTTTAGTATAATAACATAGAGTTCTTAATTATTTGGTCTATAGAGAAAGGTGGTTTTAATATCCATCTATTTAATTTTAAGGTTGTAGTAGGTAGTAATTACAAATAGAGCCCTAAAAGCTATAGGTTTTACTACCGCAGCAAAGATCTGGTTATAGTTGACACCGTACTACTATAGATATCCCTTAATAACCTATTTAGCCTTATAGCAGAGGACCTCGCCGTCCTTTCCCCTTTTAACTTTAAACACTTATTTACCAATAAGAGGCTTATAAGGAGGCTTATAAGGAGGCTTAAGAGAGGTAAGGTTAATAAGTTCCTATATCTAGTTCTTAATTAGAGACCCTACCTCCTCTATTATTACTTTTATCCATTCTTTACTATTTAGGCCGTTGATTGCTTGGTTATATGTATAAGGCTTATCTTTATTAATTAAGGTAGTAGATATATACGTTTTAAGATTGGGTAAGCTAGTATATCAAATATAGCTAGCTAGTAGAGCCATAGGATTAACCGTATCGCGATTGTTTAAGTGAGGGTTTTAAGGTATAGATTAAGGAGAAAAGGTAGATGGAAAGGCTATTAGTTTATCGCCTATTTTATTATCCCAGTTGCTTAGTAGCTTATTAATATTATTAGCCTATTAGTTAAGGCTTTGGTCTGTACCTATAAGGCTTATAAGGAAGGCAGTAGGGTTACTTAATAGGTTAACTCTTAATATCTAGCGGCCTGATTAAGTAGTGGTTATAGTAAGGTTTTTAGGTAGAGACTTAAGCCTATAGGGCAAGTTATTATAACCTTCCTTCTAATTAATTCTTTATTGTCTTTTTCTTAATAGAGGCTTTGGCTAAGGAGTAGTAGTGTTTTCCCTCCCTTGCTTATTAGATGAGTTAACAGATTCTTCTATAAATATAGTAGTAGTCTTTAAACTAATATTGCCTTTATAGATTTTAATATCTTTAAGCTGTTTAATCTTCTGTTTATCTAGTAGCTAAATGTAATAAATTATCTTGCCATTATAGCTAATTAGAATACCCTTTTTTGCTTATAGAGTAAACCTAGCTAATTTTACGCGATCTTCTTTGGCTATAAGGGAGTATACAGTAGATCTTAGAGCCCTTAGGTAGTATACTAAGGGAGGTTTACCCTTAAGCTTTTTATAAGGTAATATGCTATTAAGAAGAGCTCTTATAGGGCGACTGTTTTTAATATATATAGCTATAAGGAGTACGTTAGGCTATAGAAAGTTTGGTATATTACTAGCAAGGATTATTAAGCGGGTAATCTTAGTGGAGGTTCGCTATAAGCGCTCTACTACTTTGTTCTCTTCCTAAGCGTATAAGGTAATAGGTTTGAATTCTATACCTAAATTGTCTATTTAGGTGGTTGCTTTCTTGCTATAGAGCTCTGCTTTATAGTTGGTATAAATTCTAGTAATTTTAAGGTTAGATTTAGTATAGATCTAATTATAGTACCTCTATAGAGTACTAAGCTACTTGTCCTTTATATGGATGGTATAGACTATAGTAAAAGATATATAGTATCTTTTACCTTTAAAGCTAATGGGGGTAATAGGTCCCACTAGATCTATATAAACAAATTAAAATAGTTATATAGCTTATTCCTAAGGCGTTTTATTATACCTCTTTCTAGCTTTAGATTAAGTGTAAGGCTTATAGTATTTATTATTAATATTGTTAAACTTAATACCAAGTTTACTTAGGTGGCGTTTAAGGTTACTATTAATATTACTTCTGGTAATATATATCGCTATTGCAATAGTATTGGGGTGGTAACTGATTTAATTAATGTTTTTTTTATTCTCCTATTCTATAGGTGGAATTTAGTGGATTTCCTAAGCTTGCTTAGCTTATATAATCGCGTGTAACTGCATTACAAAACCTTGTTTAGACACTGGGGGCATTTAGTTTTATAATGGTGCTTAAGCGCGTTACTGCTAAATTCCGCCAAATTCTGCCAGATTCTATTAAGTTCTGCTAAATTCCACTATAGTCCACCAAATTCCATTAAGTTCTGCCAAATTCTACTATATCACTGTTGGTAACATAAGGTGATATCACGTAGCTACGGTTCGTAGATAGCATGATAATTATTATTCTATTCTTTTTTCCTACTTGAGGAAGGGTGAGGAGCTTAAGGCTCCTCGCCACGCTAGTGCCGCGGCAACACGTGACGGTAACTTGCCTTACGTAACAGCAACTTGCCTATATTCCTAACACTAGCAACTCTTCTTTTGCGGTTGCCATTTACATATATATACCGCTTAACTAGCGTAACAAATATCAATCCTCCTTACTTACTATTGCTATTGTAATATAAGTCTCACTGTCCTAAAATTTGCCTTTTAGCACGTGGTGCTTTCTTACTTAGGAGTTATAGGTAGATATCTTGTTAGGAGGGCCGCTAAGGCGCTAGTAGTAAGCGAGCTAATAGCAATTTTCTATCCCGGGGATAGAAAATCCTGATTGGCTAGTTTAAGTTAGGGTCTACAGAATGTTATACTCCTACTCCCTTTTAACCTAACCTTTAACTTGTATATATAGAGTATTTATGTTAATAAACGTTTCTAGAGCCTTGTTTAGGTTTGCCTTTGTTATTACGTCTACTAGGTTATCTTAACCATTAATCTATTAAATCTTAAAGAGTTCTTGCCGTTTATAGGATTATTAAAGTGCTATAATGTTAATTATAAGGCGCTTCTCCTTTGTGGTACTAAGCTTAACTAAACACTTATAGAGGGAATATAAGTCGGTATACACGATTATAGGGATAATGGGAAGTTTAAGTTAATCTATAATTATCTTTAGGGTAGTTCTAATTGCGATTACTATATTAACTCCGCTAACTATTCCATATATCTCTAACGCTAGAACGCTTTGAGTAATATACTTGCTCTTAGTTAAGCTCTAATGGATAAGATTGCTGTAGATTATAAAGTTGTTTTCTCTAGTAGACTTATTTGTGATAATGATCTTATATTCTAGCTGGGAGCTAAAATCTTTGTTATTTGTGAATGACCTATTAATAAATACAAAGAGCTTGGCAGTAGGAAGATTAATAGGCACATAGAGTAGTCCTTAATTGAGATAGTTTATTTGCTAGGAAAGACGCTTATTTAAGGCAAGAACGTTATCTTTGGTTGGTTTTTAGTATTAAGCGGTAACAGAGAGATTGAAGGAAGCCTTAGGTTAATAGATAGAAGTAATATAGGCTCTATAAGCGCGTTACTCTATGTATCCTTGCTTTAGAGAATTAGTATTAATAACGTTAATCTTCTTACCTTAACCCTTTTAGCGTAAAGCAATAGAATCCTTGTTTAGGGAGAGGGTGTATCTATTAAAGAGTAATAGTGTTATTAAATTAAGCTTTTTCTTTGGCTTTGCTATAAGATTTGCCTTTACTAACTTATCTTCTTTAAGAGCTAAGAATTGGTTGTTTTCTAAGATAATTATATTATTAGTTTATATGCCGACAATTCCGAATAGAGTTTCTGTGGTTATAATTAGGAAGCATAGGTCGAATATAGAAGTAGTTATTAAAAGCTTCTCTTTGTGGTGCTTACTGTAGGTAGCCTACTAATAGGTTCCTACCTCTGCGATTCCATATAATGGCTTAAGCACAACTATGATTATATCTTCGGGATATTGGTGACGAATTTGCTTTAGAAGGTATGCTAATATTAAGCACTAAAGGTGCGTCTCTAATTAGGTATAGGCCTAAGTAATATCTTATAAATAAACCGCTATTCTATTCTTTATTAAGGAGGGAGCTAGCGCAATAATAACTCGCTAACTAGCTTGTTAAATTATAGGAGATTACATAAGAATTACCTCCTTACTATTATTGTTGTAACCTTAGATGACAAGCCTTAATTTCTTAAATGGGGTGTTAGTAGCTTTGCCCTTAATTTTATTAACTATTCTTAACTTAAAGATGCGAACTCTATTAAACTTAGTAAGGTTATACTTCTTAAATTTAAAGACTTCTCTTGTAATAAGACTATTAATCTTCTACTTATTAGATGCTTGGAAAGGAGCTCTAGGGGTTATAATATAACCTTCCTTTTAGAGCTGTTTTGCGAGCTTAAAGTTAGCCTTCTCCTTAGCTGTTATAAAGGCTATTAATAACTTAACTCTATTCTTAATGGCAGTAATGAATTGCTCTTTAAAATTAATAAGATATTAGCGATTTTATAATCCCTTTAGGCGACCTCTGCCGCGTTATAGTTGCAGAACCTCTACTATAATTATATTAGAATTATAGTCGCCTTCTAGAGCATATTAATTATAGTTCTCCTCTAGGGCATCCTATAAAGGCTCAGAACTGTTATCTTTGTAGTAAGGCCTAATAACAGTTAATTAGAATTAAGTGGGTCTGTAAGGCATCTAAATAGTGCAAGTTTAACTATTAATTGCAATAAGTTAATATAGGCCTAACCACCCTCCCTTTTTACGCTATACGTGTACCTCAGACTAGAGTGGTAGATTAAGCATAGTTAAGGTATTTAGGCCATTTCTTATTCCTAGTACATCGTTAACCTGGTATATAGCGTAGAGACATCGCACCTCCTTTATTGCCTTGCGAATAGCCTCAGCTCGTTACACAACAGAAGGAGATGGTGGAGAATTATTAGTTATTTAAGGGTAGGCGCCAAAGACTAGTAATGTAGGTACAAGTCCATCTAGGCCAGCGGAATCATTAATGGCTTTAACAGCTATTTACAAGGTAAGTTTTTCGCTAGTATCCTCTAGTTCTAAAGAGATAATCTTATATACGCGGCGTAATGGCGTGTAATATCGCTCTACTTTTCCAACACTATTATATGCCTTAACAGGGACTTCCTTAACCTTAATTGCCATTGCCATTATTTATTATTAAAACTCTATAGATAAGAAGTTCTTTCTTACGTTATAGACGATTTAATTAGGGGGTTCTAGGTAGATATTAATCTAGCATAATTAAAGGGTATTCTATACGTTCCTAGCTAATATATCCTTTAAGAAACGTGCAGCTTAGAAGGAGGTTGAGAAGTTAATAACTTAGAGTACTGGCTTGCCGCTAAGATATATAACATTAATGATAATATAGAAGTTGAAGTTGTAGTTATCTTTAAAGGTGAACTTAAATCGGCTAGGGGACTTCTGGTTTATTTGGTAGTAATAGTAGTACTTTATAAGGTGCTTAATTGCCTTAACCTTAACTTTATGGCCTACTTGCTAAAGAACCTTAAGTAATTAGTAAATAAATAGGTGGCCAAAATAATAGTGCAGTTAGCGTAATTCCGACTTAGTTAAGTAGCTCTAAGCAATACTCTTTTTTAGTTAATAAAGGAGTAACTAGGGGTAACCCTACTTGCGTATAACAGGCACCTAATTGTCTCCCTAAATAAGTATATTCTTAAGGTTATTAAGCCTAACGCCTAATTTATCTATATCTTTAATGCAAAATAGAAACGGAGTGTTTATAGGAATAATATAGAAGGTAATATACCCTAAGGG